>Ga0081606_1000289_pt1 | contig 23641 bp, 4 predicted proteins | sample EareggfetidaYelm_FD_71127 | JGI IMG/M metagenome (GOLD analysis project Ga0081606, IMG submission 71127) | Earthworm egg capsule microbial community from the University of Washington, USA - E. fetida Yelm (SPADES assembly) (version 2) | ecosystem: Host-associated > Annelida > Reproductive system... | reverse complement strand
AATGACTTACATCAACGCGCCGAAATGAACATTAACAATCTAGTGAAGCGTATCCACGCTACACTGAGACGTGGACCATCCAAACGACAGAAGCAGCGACGTCCCAGAAGAGGTTTTATTGACTTCATTGGTGACATTTCGCATTCTTTGTTTGGAGTGGCGCGAGATTCCGACATCCAAGCGGCGGAAGAGCGCGTCAAAACTATTTTTGATCGCCAACAACGCATCCTGGGCCAGTTCGAAGCAGACGTCAGCAGCTTAGCCAGCGCAACCAGTATTACAAATAAGAGACTGGACGCCATCCGTTCACAAATGGATACCCAGGAGCACATCCTAACCGACATTTCCAGAGCCGTTAAATTAGATTACCAAACCTCATTGCAACTTACCCTCCTCCTGTCAGAAACATTGTATAATTTTACATGCCTAGAAGCCCATATGCAGAGTCTATTAATGTCGGTTGAATCTCTGATCGCAGGCAGGTTAGAAGCCACCCTCTTACATGAAGACGACATTCGCCGCTTGTTACAACAAATTACTAAACGATTACGAAATACAAAAGCACCCGTACGTCTACTAATCACCGACCCTTCATACTTCTACAGAGCTAATACTCACCTGACCTTTAGGCGAGGAAACATTATTTGCATCTCTTTGAAAATACCCATTACTACACTTCCTCAACCCTTCAATCTATATAAAGTGACGGTAACGCCTAAGGCCATTAGTTCTGACAATCAGCACACTACACTTATTGCCAACCTCCCACAATATTTTGCCATCTCCGCTGATAACCAAATGTATGCGATATGGCAAGACTTACCTTCATTGCAATTAGGAGAATCGTTCCGCATAATTAACAAAGTTGACATCCAGCTACGTACAAAGCAGCGCGAATGTATAATGGTGCTATTTCTTAATGACCCAAATGGTGTCCAAGAACTCTGTGAAACCCTCCTCCTTAACCAGAAACGTTCCTCGTTTGTTTATTTGACACCTAATACTCTGGCTATTGAAAACAGTCCTTCTAACTTTACACTTACCTGTCCTACTCAGCAACCGAGTAAAATTGACGCCTGCTCCTCCTGTCTTCTTTCAATTCCAAAAGACTGCACGTTGACAACGTCTGGCTATGTCTTCCCTGCATCATGCCCCCAAACGTCTATCATCGCCAACAATACCCATTCCATGGCACACACGTTTAATTTAGCCATTCTACAGGAATTCTTTACCCCACCCGATTGGGAAAACTTAAAAGCAGATACCACCGTTGCGCAGCAGATTACTCTACGTTTACCTACCTTCATCGCCGGCACCAACTCATCTGGGAATGTTGACAAGGAGGATAAGCTACTAGCTATAGACTTATCTAATGCCATTAACGCTGTGAAAAATGGACAAGTTCTATTTAAATCGAATGCCGACCTACTTCAAGACCAAATAGACGATTTAAGCAACCCTTCTGTCACAGCCCACGCCATAGCAAACACCTACGCCATGCCTATAGGAGCAATAGTTACGTGTCTTCTTACCATAACTAATATATATTTGATAGTCAAGGTTCACCGGCTCTCCGCAATTGTTATGGCATTGTCCCGTACTACTCAAGCCACTCCGATGCCCCCTGTATGGATATTCTCAGAACCCACACCGATCACTACTACTATTACCAAGACCGCCATTCAATCGCTACTTTCTGACGAGACCTCGTTCAAAGTCACTGTCGTCACGCTCCTAATATTTATTCTTATTGCTTGGCTTAGTCTTAGTGTCTGGAAACGGTGTTCAAAAATGTCCCCGTCGCATGGTGTTCACTTAGCAATTAACATTATGAATGCAAACGGCAGCATTTTGGTGCCCTGGTACCACTTAAGGTACGCTGTCGCCGATTATGAAATACTAGCTTTAAGTGATATATCACATGTTCACATCCCTAGACGCTACCTGCGACCTACATTACATTTTACATGGAAAATAACAGTACTGCATAACCCGTCGCAAATGCGTATCACATTACCCCAGGCAATCCGTATCTCTCCATGTATGGCCACTCGAATCAGGCATGTCATTGGTCCGCATAAACGTTATAATGTTAGCCTTAACATATGTGGTCCCGATTTTAATGTACCCCTTGCTTTAGATGTCGCACATGTAACTGATGATTCCCCACCCACAACCACCGACGTCTCCTCGTTACTTTCTCCCAGCCTTTTTCCTACCTTTGCTGCTAAAAAGCAGTGACACCCGCCCAACTGAACGGGTTCTAAAATTATATTATGTTAACCTGTTTTGAAGTACAATGTTGACGTGGAGCGATCATTGGCAACATGATCAGGGCCTATATAAAGTTGTTGCGATTTAGTTGTTTATTGGTTCATTTGCATCATTTACTTACTACTTCACTTTCATAGGATTGTTTTTGCTTTTCTTTAATAGACTCTTGTGTGTATTTTCCGTGATGCCCGCCATAATCGTACCGTTTATGTAATCTAATATTGCTGCATTGCACCATTGATTGATTGATGGACTGATTCTCTAACGGACAATAAGAGGAATCAACTGTAGGTGCTAGTATGTCCTGTTTCTTGTTCAATCGCTCGATTTACATGTATGTGCTTATCCAGTGGCGTCGCCAGGAAATTAGGGAAAGGGGCATAACTTAAATTTTTCTCTCCTACCCTGCCTGGAATTTCTTTTGGGTTCCGAGATTGTTTAAATTTGCATACGTGAGTTTTAGCGTGTTTCTGGTGAAATAGATGAAAAGTAATGCATGTTCTTCTTAGCTAATTTTCGAAATTTTTACGGGTAAGCTGGCGGCAGCTGCAGAATGAACAGAATTTAAAAGGAAAAAAACCCTCGAGGGGGGTACGTGCCCACTGCCCATTAGTAGCGACGCCACTGCTCTTATAAAATTTGTAAGTAGTTTGTAGCGACGTTTTAACATATCTTGGTTTTTTTTACACTAACCTAGATTTGAATGTTTCAGTAGGCCTAGGGGCCTATATAATGTTTGCTTGTTTTTATCGTATGTATTTCATGTTAAAGTGCATTTTTAAATAATGTCTTTGTAGTGAATCCCAAGAGCCAGTATGTTATTACCTGTATTTTGTTTTATAATAAAAAAAAGACAGAAAACAACATATGACCTATCTGGGAGTCGAACTCCGACCGCCACATTACGCATTCGGCCAATCGTCATTCTTGTATCGGCAGAATTAACAATCCCTATTAAATAATTTCTTTACCAACTATGGTGCATTGCCTCCATCGCTGGTATGTTTTCGTATTTGTGTATACTATACTTGCATGTCTGTCTTATTTTTATGTACACTTCTATTTGAATATCGTCCTTCTGAGCAACGTATACGAAACTCCAGCGATTGATGTAGAATTAAGTTATCCGCAGATGTAAACTAAAATTTATTGATTGGCTGCTTACAGAGTTCATTTGATATATTCATGTGCCCACTAAGCGCTGTTTGAAATATGCGAACTTGATTTGATACAGTCGCCCGTGTTAACTCAAATATGGGTAAACATTGCATAATTTATGCAATATCGTATTATCTGCTTATTATAATTATTTGAAAAACTTATGGTCACCTAGGTTGCATGGCTTGGCTAGGGCTACATTTTGTAAAGCCAGCACACAAAATTCCGTTGACACAATAGAACGTAGTTGTTTTTAGAATGTACGATAAAAACACCTTTGTGCTTAAAGGAAAATAAAGGAAATTTTACGCCCCACAGCCGACCTGCTTTACTTAGGCCTACATTCCACGATGCAATGAAAAGCGCTCTGTAAGGTGAGAAGCGCTATATAAATATTCGAATAAAATATAATACAAGATGCATGGGTTCATTAGTGAACGAGACCGTTCGTTCTTAGACAACGACATTACTTACCGTTAGATCCTACGTAGGCCTATAGGCCTATACCACTCAAAAACGCTGATCATCGCACACCTACACCGACAGTTACAACGGTTTTGTATAATTATCGCCGTGATAGACCTCATAGGCCAACAGTCCATTAGTAGCATAGCATAGCATAGCATATTTAATTTGCGTACCGCCATCATGTAGGCCTATATAATCATGTCTTTCGCTCGAGTTTTATTCCTAAATATGACGCCATTTCTACTAGGACCAAATTTTTGTGAATATTTAACAAAAACAATTTAAAAAAAGAGTATTAGCGTTTATAACGTACCAAATTTCTGTTAAACTGTTCTTATTACTAATTAACAGGTGACTAAAGTCACCAATGTCTTACCGTGTATATTATAATGACGTTCCATAATGCAAAACCAGTATAGGCCTAACGATATACTGTATGTCTCTACAGGTGGATAAAACCACAAAGACGTTTCTTTTATAAGCTTGTATACTGTTTGCATATTTTCGTTTAAGGTTATAAGATAGGCCTATGGCGCATGGCATGTTTTTATACTATTAACTTCGACGTTCTATTTTCGTTATTAGTTGCTTTATATGTTATTCACTGTTTAGGCCTATGTTATTGTTCCGTTGACATTGATTACTATTGCATGTTCGCTTAAAAACTTAATGAGCGGTCATTCCCAGATGACCTACGTAGTAGCATATATATTGTAGACCTGCTGTGCTATAGACACTTCGTGCTGAACGCATAGGTTTTTGATAATTACCATTACGCACTTTGTGCCTTACCGTAACTGTAACTTTAGTGCTGTAACGTGCATTTACATGTTCTCATAGTTTATCCCGCTACGATATTACTCGCTTTATTAAGACGTATATACTAATTCTGCTGTACCCACCAACAATACTATGAAAATGACCAAGCGTGTGTTGTCCCCGTGCAAGCGCCAGACTGTAACTGAAATGAAGACCTCTTTTCTTCCCCTTAGTAGACAGGCTATCATGTGACCCATGCTTCCACCGCTTACTACGACCAGTCCCCTCAGGCCTACATTGGGCTTTCTGGGCTGCATGTGATCACTGTGTCGGCTCAAGACGCTAACCTCTGGCCCGGATTGATCACATGAACGAGGCCTATAGGTAGCACTGGTCCTTGATGGACATTACGAGGCCATCGTCGCAAATAGGCCCATAGTTAGGGTACCGCAGTTTCCTCGCCTGGTCATTATCAAGTCCCATTATGCTTCCTGTCTTTACGTTTCTGTTTGCACTTTAATCGTCGTGTTTTTGCAATGTCGGTATGGCGTACTTCTGACTGGTGATTCACTTATATTATCGCAGGTGCGATGGGGATTTTTCCGAAGGGGACCGAATTGTAGGAGAGGCACATCATGCAGACTTGAAGACAAACACCAATAGTTGCCACGGACTAATCATTTGACCTCTTGACCACTTGGACTTAGACTACAGAACTGCAGGTTGCTGAATTAGGGCCTGCAATCATATGACGACGACACACTTACAGACTTAGAGTCATACGCCAATATCCGGCACGGACTGAGCATACGACTGAGCATATGACCTCTCGGACTACAGAACTGCAGGTTGTTGGACTAGGGTCTGCAATCATATGATGACGACACACTTACGGACCGACCGGACCGTATACTTGACTCCCCTAGCACATGACACAGACAAACACAGAAGACGGTCCCCTGTGCTGCTCGCAGGCCAGTCACAAGTGCGCCACCATATTTCACAAGTGATAGACTGTTTTCGTGGTATCTTAAAGTAGGCCTACATGTCGTCTTGTAGACGCACTGGCGCCGCCCGACAGCGCTTATAACCAGGTAGTTGACAATGGTAGTTGTTCTTGGCTTGTCGAATCTCTGTCGGGTGGCCTCGGTGGCGTCACGTATACTCTTGCCATTAAAACGAATCATCATCAGCCTTCTGCGTTATCCATCGTTGGTCGGCATGCCGTTCTAAAGTCGGCGACCAACGACGCTACAACTTGGCGGAGAACCACAGCGATCCCTCCTCTTGCGACGCGACGCCTCAGCGCCATCGTTTCGACTCCATCCAGGGAACAGATGAGTGAGCCAGACAACCAAACCAGTGGCCGATATTATCTACGTGCAAGTAAGCCAACTCCATTTTCTCCGACTGCGCACACATCATTATCCGACGCCACTATAACATCGCCACTCCCGATCATCTCCGCACCTACGTCACTCTTTCGTTCCCTCTCTCCGGCACCACCCGCTCAATCGGACACTTCCTCTACTCCACAATCGCCAACACAAAACGATACCGGACATTTCTCTGACTCTGACGATATGGCCAGCAGTTCCAACAGCCTTTTGCCAGCCGCGTACACTGGTCGTCCGCATGAAGATGTCCTTGAATTTCTGAAAAATTTCGAACTGTGGGCGACATTCCGTGGCCTGAATGAGGGGTCCAAATTATCTGCGTTGCCACTTTTACTAAAAGACAGTGCGGCGATATGGTATAATACGCAAACACAAGACACTCGTTCAGACTTTGACTCCTTGAAGACAGCGCTGCAGACCCGTTATGGCCCCAGCACCACCGACGCTTGGAAGCGAGCGGCCGAATTGTGGCAGATGAAACAATTGCCACACCAATCTGTCGACGATTTCATTACCTCGACGCAGCAAGCGGCTCAAAGGCTAAGCGTATCCGCCGAGCAAACCTTCCTGGTTGTCCTCAATGGCCTGCGGCCTAACATCCGCCAACATGTGATCCAGCATGATCCCACCACCATCACCGACATCCAGAAATGGGGACGCCTAACAGAAACATCGCAAGAGCACACAAACGATGCGGAAAATGACCTGCGAGAAACAGTTCGCGAACTGGCCGCCGTCAAGGAAGAATTAAAGCAGCTTCAGCTGACCGGCTTGGCTGCCCTCAACACCACAACACCGCGTTCGCGTTCGCCAACACCGCATCGTGTCTCCTTCGGCCGCCCTCCAGGACAACCTCTCAGACAGAACTTCGATAACTACGCCACGCCACAACAGTCACACCAGTACCAACCAGGTCAACAGCAGTACGACAACAACGTTCCATCCCCATCATCGCACCAGAAACGACAGCCACACCAACACTTCTACGCTCCTGATCCATCCTCGGAAAGGCAACAATTTGGACAGCGACAACAGCACAATACCTGGCGACCAAGGCTGAACAATTCTTCTGAACCCTGCGGAAACTGTGGGGGTAAGCATGGCCCTCAGGGGTCTTGTAGAGCTAAGAATCTTACTTGTTTTTCCTGTGGCAAAATAGGCCATATTCAGAGTGTCTGTCGATCAGCACGACGTTCTTTTTACTCGCCATAGGGACGCGCCCCCGCACGCAGTAAAATGGCGGGCGGGATTTACAGCCAGACTAGTCAAATCAAAATGACCCGCAATACCATATCGGTAGAAATTAAAAAGCAAACATTTCAGGCTCTCGTGGATTCAGGGGCTAGTAGTTCTGTTATTTCTTACGCTGTTGTAAAAAGATTGCAGATTCCTGTGCAGACTTTACACCCTGATGAAATCATTAATGTTCATGTTGCTGATGGTCGCTCTGTTGCCGTAATAGGTAAGGCAGAATTGTGCGTAAAAATTAATGGTTTGTCAATGCCCTGCGAATTTTTGATTCTACCGCATATTGGTTATAGCTTGATTTTAGGTCTAGATTTTCTGGCAGCCACTAAGGCTCAAATTGACTTCGCTAACGGCGTAGTCACATTCTTTGATAATTTGACTGCAGCCAACCTGTCCACCTGTAACCAAAGCCGTTTGGTAAATTCAGTATGTACCTTACAGACTACAATATTACCACCCTTTTCTGAGAGCATCGTGCCAGTTTTATTACCACCCAGACACACTAGTGACACTTCCATGTGTGAACCCTTACCCATTACTCGGGGACAGAAATTCATTTGTGCCCGAACCGCAATTGACTCGAGCACGGCCACGGCTGCGTGTAAGATCCTCAACCCCACAAATCAAGTAATCTGGTTGCCTCGCCATAGAGCATTGGCCACATTAGAGCCAATATACCCTCACACTTTGGCAGTCTTAACGGACTCTGGTCCCCAAAACACTACAATCACGCACTCACCAACAACAACATTTCAGACCCATGAGGGGGATGGTGAACTGGAAAATTCATGCAGCGCTTTGCCGAAACCCACCTCATTAGATGACCTAGGTTTGTGCTACAAATCTGATAATCTGTCCGGAGACGAAAATCGTCGGCTCCAAGACCTCCTCCAAGATAACATAAGCATCTTCTCTCAATCATTATCAGATTTACAGGCTACTAATTACATCCAGCATTCCATTCACACTGACAGTCCCACACCGATCCGGCAACGTTCTTACAGACACTCCCCTGCAGCTAAAAAGGAAATTGATTCCCAAATAGATCAAATGCTCGCCGCTGACATAATCGAACCCAGCAGCTCAATGTGGACCTCCCCAGTGGTCTTAGTTAGGAAGCGTAATGGACAGGTCCGTTTCTGTGTCGACTATAGGAAACTGAATTCAGTAACTAAGCCCATTAGCTTTCCATTACCTCGGCTTGATGATATCTTTGATGCCATGGCTGATGCTAGACCTAAGTACTTCAGCCTCCTTGACCTTCGCAGTGGTTATCACCAAATCCCACTCGACCCCTTAACCAAGGAGAAGTCCAGCTTTGTCGTTCATTCTGGCCAATATCAATACTTGCGCATGCCCTTTGGCCTAATGAACGCCCCCGCCACCTTCCAATGCCTAATGGCCCGGGTATTCCAAAATATGCACTTCAAGTCGGTTCTATGTTACTTGGACGACATTCTGATTTACAGTGAGACTTTTGAGGAGCATCTAAACCATCTACAGGAGGTATTTCAAAGATTAAAGGATGCTAATTTAAAACTCCACCCAGAAAAGTGCCGCTTTGGTCTTGATCAGATACTCTACTTGGGTCATGTGCTATCACCAAAGGGTATGGAAGTAGACAAGTCAAAAATCGATGTTATAGACACCTACCCACGCCCCACGTCACATAAGGAAATTAGAGCTTTCCTCGGACTTGCAGGGTACTATCGAAAATTTATACAGGGCTTCTCTATCATTGCCAACCCATTAAACCGCTTGCTGCGGAAGGACATGGAATTTATCTGGGATGATGAATGCGAAACAGCTTTCACTAAATTAAAGCAGGCTCTCAATTCTACTCCTGTACTTGTCTACCCCGATGTTTGCAAACCTTTCATCATTAACTGCGATGCCTCTTCTGTGGGAATCGGATACGTGTTGGCTCAAGAGGATGATTCAGGCAGGGAACATCCCATCTGTTATGGCGGACGTTCGTTAAACTCGTGTGAGCGATCTTATTCCATAACAGAATTAGAGTGTTTGGCTCTTGTGGAGGCCGTTCGACAGTTTAATGGCTATCTCAGTAACTCCACGTTTACTGTCTACACTGACCATCTAAGCCTTCGGTTTCTGCAGACGTTGAAAACGACAACAACTGGTCGCCTACTACGCTGGTCTATCGCTCTGCAAGGCTATAACTTTAAAATTGAGTACAAAAGTGGAAAAACGAATGCAAATGCTGACGCTCTTTCCAGGCGTTCTTACCCTCCCATCACAGATGAGCATGGCGCAGAAGATGAGCATATCCTGGCAAACATCACTAACCGCAGACGATTGGACGATATAAATATCATAATGGAAGACGACCTAGTATCACCACCCGACGACGAGGCCATTCTGAGAAAGATAGCTGACCAACAACGACAATGCTCGGATACCGCTCAAATCATTCAGTATCTAGAACAGGGCGAACTTCCCACCGACGATAAAGAGGCGCGGCGTATAGTGATCGAATCGACAGAGTATGCTGTAGATAACGGCTTACTCTATCACTATTATCAGCCGCGTTCCAAGGGACTATCCCGCTGTTACATAAATCAGCTAGTCGTACCAAAGTCCCTTCGCCAACGGATACTTAATGGTTTTCATGAGGAATCCTCCCACCCGGGTTTTCATCGGTGTTATCTGTCGATACGACGTAAGTACTTTTGGAAGAACATGTATGCTGATGTTCAAAAGCATATTACCTCTTGTCAGAATTGCCAGCAATGCAAATACCCAGTGAATCTCAGCCGAGCTCCATTAAGACCTTTGGAACCAAAACAGATCTTCGGCCGGTGGGCAATGGACATACTGAAGCTACCGCGCAGCAAAGAGGGCTTCAACTATATTCTTCTCTGCGTTGAAAGTTTGACTCGATGGCCTGAAGCAATCCCGTTAAAAGACCAGAGCGCAACAACTATCGCGCAAGCTTTGTTTCGGGAAATATTTAGTCGCTATGGCCCCCCGAAGACTCTGCTAAGCGACAGGGGACCCAATTTCATGAGCGGCATTGTTTCGGAATTGTCACAACTTCTAGGGGTCAAGCGAATTCACACTGCGTCCTATAACCCAAAATGCAACGGGGCATGCGAGAGGTATAACAGATCCATTTGGCAAGCATTGAGACTGCATTGCAAACACCAGGAAGACTGGGCCGATTTCATCCCTGCAATTATGTTTTCGTTCAGGGCAATGACGAGCGCCAATTTAGGACATAGTCCATTTTTCCTTATGTTCGGAAAGGACGCGACATATCCAGTCGACCTCGAGATGGCGTTACCCGAAGAAAGCCACACGACTACAGAGTATGTCCAACGACTAGCACAGACCCTCGAAGCAGCAAGGAAGACCGCACTGGAAAGCACGCTTGAGTTACAGTCACGAAACAAGAAACACTATGATGCTGGCACCACAACACCGTCGTATGCGGCCGGACATCTTGTATGGGTATTCAATCCAGTTGTTCCGCGCGGCCAGAAACCAAAAATTTACAGAAAATATACAGGGCCGTATTATATCACCTCCAAGGTAGCAGAGCACACGTACAAGCTGCGCCACGCCCAGACGAATAAAGAGTTAAAGCACCCAGTAAACGCTGATCGGTTAAAACCTTATATTGATCGCCGTGATTTTGTGGAACCAACTACGGAATCTCCAAATACTACTTCAGAAGACAATGACCCAAACATCCCGAGTGGGTCGAACAACACGGTCAATCGGTGGCACGATGCAGAACGGCTGACAGGAATGAAGTTCGTGAACAAAAAGCGTTTTTACAGAGTCATGTGGAAAGATGCTTCTCACGCGCCGTCTTGGATACCCGAAGAGGACGTAAGCGACTGTCTGAAGCGAGAATTTCACATACACCGCACCATGATGGGGAAACCACGAAAACGTCAAACACCACAAAGGTTTAAGACATACCCCCAAAAGTCCGTCGTTGGAGACGACGATTGACCAGGCAGTCGCGGATTCCTCCTGGGGCGTACAGAGACTCATTATCCGACTGAATATTTGCCGCGTAGAGTTACCCCAGACTATACGGGTGTAGTTCGTTCCCAGCCACTGTAGGTCTACGATTGTCGAATTTTCTAGGGAATTACAAGTATCAATAGATATACAGGGTTTGTTATTTGTTTTATAGGTATGATTATCCGGACACTTATTCTTACGTTGTATGTGGTTGCGAATCTTGGGCTAGTTCAAGCAACACCAGAAGCTGTCATCAGTCGAACTGCCTACGGCGTTTATTTTCATCCATTAGGATCTGTGGAAGTTGCAACCGACCAGTGGTTCCATACCTTCGATATTGCAATACCCAAAGCTAAGAATTTGAGGCGCATAGCGGCAAACCCAAGATCTACCTGCAGAGTAGCGCATGCAACAATGCCAAACAATTGCTCCGAAGACAATAAAATCTTCGTAGCCGTCAATGACTTACATCAACGCGCCGAAATGAACATTAACAATTTGGTGAAACGTATGCACGCTACACTGAGACGTGGACCATCCAAACGACAGAAGCAGCGACGTCCCAAAAGAGGTTTTATTGACTTCATTGGGGACATTTCGCATTCCTTGTTTGGGGTGGCGCGAGATTCCGACATCCAAGCGGCGGAAGGGCGCGTCAAAACTATCTTTGATCGCCAACAACGCATCCTGGGCCAGTTCGAAGCAGACGTCAGCAGCTTAGCCAGTGCAACCAGTATTACAAATAAAAGACTAGACGCCATCCGTTCACAAATGGATACCCAGGATCACATCCTAACCGACATTTCCAGAGCCGTTAAATTAGATTACCAAACCTCATTGCAACTTGCTCTCCTTCTGTCAGAAACATTGTATAATTTTACATGCCTAGAAGCCCATATGCAGAGCCTATTAATGTCAGTTGAATCTCTGATCGCAGGCAGGTTAGAAGCCACCCTCCTACATGAAGACGACATTCGCCGCTTGTTACAGCAAATTACTAAACGATTACGAAATACTAAAGCACCCGTACGTCTACTAATCACCGACCCTTCATACTTCTACAGAGCTAATACTCACCTGACCTTTAGGCGAGGAAACATTATTTGCATCTCTTTGAAAATACCCATTACTACACTTCCTCAACCCTTCAATCTATATAAAGTGACGGTAACGCCTAAGGCCATTAGTTCTGACAATCAGCACACTACACTTATTGCCAACCTCCCACAATATTTTGCCATCTCCGCTGATAACCAAATGTATGCGATATGGCAAGACTTACCTTCATTGCAATTAGGAGAATCGTTCCGCATAATTAACAAAGTTGACATCCAGCTACGTACAAAGCAGCGCGAATGTATAATGGTGCTATTTCTTAATGACCCAAATGGTGTCCAAGAACTCTGTGAAACCCTCCTCCTTAACCAGAAACGTTCCTCGTTTGTTTATTTGACACCTAATACTCTGGCTATTGAAAACAGTCCTTCTAACTTTACACTTACCTGTCCTACTCAGCAACCGAGTAAAATTGACGCCTGCTCCTCCTGTCTTCTTTCAATTCCAAAAGACTGCACGTTGACAACGTCTGGCTATGTCTTCCCTGCATCATGCCCCCAAACGTCTATCATCGCCAACAATACCCATTCCATGGCACACACGTTTAATTTAGCCATTCTACAGGAATTCTTTACCCCACCCGATTGGGAAAACTTAAAAGCAGATACCACCGTTGCGCAGCAGATTACTCTACGTTTACCTACCTTCATCGCCGGCACCAACTCATCTGGGAATGTTGACAAGGAGGATAAGCTACTAGCTATAGACTTATCTAATGCCATTAACGCTGTGAAAAATGGACAAGTTCTATTTAAATCGAATGCCGACCTACTTCAAGACCAAATAGACGATTTAAGCAACCCTTCTGTCACAGCCCACGCCATAGCAAACACCTACGCCATGCCTATAGGAGCAATAGTTACGTGTCTTCTTACCATAACTAATATATATTTGATAGTCAAGGTTCACCGGCTCTCCGCAATTGTTATGGCATTGTCCCGTACTACTCAAGCCACTCCGATGCCCCCTGTATGGATATTCTCAGAACCCACACCGATCACTACTACTATTACCAAGACCGCCATTCAATCGCTACTTTCTGACGAGACCTCGTTCAAAGTCACTGTCGTCACGCTCCTAATATTTATTCTTATTGCTTGGCTTAGTCTTAGTGTCTGGAAACGGTGTTCAAAAATGTCCCCGTCGCATGGTGTTCACTTAGCAATTAACATTATGAATGCAAACGGCAGCATTTTGGTGCCCTGGTACCACTTAAGGTACGCTGTCGCCGATTATGAAATACTAGCTTTAAGTGATATATCACATGTTCACATCCCTAGACGCTACCTGCGACCTACATTACATTTTACATGGAAAATAACAGTACTGCATAACCCGTCGCAAATGCGTATCACATTACCCCAGGCAATCCGTATCTCTCCATGTATGGCCACTCGAATCAGGCATGTCATTGGTCCGCATAAACGTTATAATGTTAGCCTTAACATATGTGGTCCCGATTTTAATGTACCCCTTGCTTTAGATGTCGCACATGTAACTGATGATTCCCCACCCACAACCACCGACGTCTCCTCGTTACTTTCTCCCAGCCTTTTTCCTACCTTTGCTGCTAAAAAGCAGTGACACCCGCCCAACTGAACGGGTTCTAAAATTATATTATGTTAACCTGTTTTGAAGTACAATGTTGACGTGGAGCGATCATTGGCAACATGATCAGGGCCTATATAAAGTTGTTGCGATTTAGTTGTTTATTGGTTCATTTGCATCATTTACTTACTACTTCACTTTCATAGGATTGTTTTTGCTTTTCTTTAATAGACTCTTGTGTGTATTTTCCGTGATGCCCGCCATAATCGTACCGTTTATGTAATCTAATATTGCTGCATTGCACCATTGATTGATTGATGGACTGATTCTCTAACGGACAATAAGAGGAATCAACTGTAGGTGCTAGTATGTCCTGTTTCTTGTTCAATCGCTCGATTTACATGTATGTGCTTATCCAGTGGCGTCGCCAGGAAATTAGGGAAAGGGGCATAACTTAAATTTTTCTCTCCTACCCTGCCTGGAATTTCTTTTGGGTTCCGAGATTGTTTAAATTTGCATACGTGAGTTTTAGCGTGTTTCTGGTGAAATAGATGAAAAGTAATGCATGTTCTTCTTAGCTAATTTTCGAAATTTTTACGGGTAAGCTGGCGGCAGCTGCAGAATGAACAGAATTTAAAAGGAAAAAAACCCTCGAGGGGGGTACGTGCCCACTGCCCATTAGTAGCGACGCCACTGCTCTTATAAAATTTGTAAGTAGTTTGTAGCGACGTTTTAACATATCTTGGTTTTTTTTACACTAACCTAGATTTGAATGTTTCAGTAGGCCTAGGGGCCTATATAATGTTTGCTTGTTTTTATCGTATGTATTTCATGTTAAAGTGCATTTTTAAATAATGTCTTTGTAGTGAATCCCAAGAGCCAGTATGTTATTACCTGTATTTTGTTTTATAATAAAAAAAAGACAGAAAACAACATATGACCTATCTGGGAGTCGAACTCCGACCGCCACATTACGCATTCGGCCAATCGTCATTCTTGTATCGGCAGAATTAACAATCCCTATTAAATAATTTCTTTACCAACTATGGTGCATTGCCTCCATCGCTGGTATGTTTTCGTATTTGTGTATACTATACTTGCATGTCTGTCTTATTTTTATGTACACTTCTATTTGAATATCGTCCTTCTGAGCAACGTATACGAAACTCCAGCGATTGATGTAGAATTAAGTTATCCGCAGATGTAAACTAAAATTTATTGATTGGCTGCTTACAGAGTTCATTTGATATATTCATGTGCCCACTAAGCGCTGTTTGAAATATGCGAACTTGATTTGATACAGTCGCCCGTGTTAACTCAAATATGGGTAAACATTGCATAATTTATGCAATATCGTATTATCTGCTTATTATAATTATTTGAAAAACTTATGGTCACCTAGGTTGCATGGCTTGGCTAGGGCTACATTTTGTAAAGCCAGCACACAAAATTCCGTTGACACAATAGAACGTAGTTGTTTTTAGAATGTACGATAAAAACACCTTTGTGCTTAAAGGAAAATAAAGGAAATTTTACGCCCCACAGCCGACCTGCTTTACTTAGGCCTACATTCCACGATGCAATGAAAAGCGCTCTGTAAGGTGAGAAGCGCTATATAAATATTCGAATAAAATATAATACAAGATGCATGGGTTCATTAGTGAACGAGACCGTTCGTTCTTAGACAACGACATTACTTACCGTTAGATCCTACGTAGGCCTATAGGCCTATACCACTCAAAAACGCTGATCATCGCACACCTACACCGACAGTTACAACGGTTTTGTATAATTATCGCCGTGATAGACCTCATAGGCCAACAGTCCATTAGTAGCATAGCATAGCATAGCATATTTAATTTGCGTACCGCCATCATGTAGGCCTATATAATCATGTCTTTCGCTCGAGTTTTATTCCTAAATATGACGCCATTTCTACTAGGACCAAATTTTTGTGAATATTTAACAAAAACAATTTAAAAAAAGAGTATTAGCGTTTATAACGTACCAAATTTCTGTTAAACTGTTCTTATTACTAATTAACAGGTGACTAAAGTCACCAATGTCTTACCGTGTATATTATAATGACGTTCCATAATGCAAAACCAGTATAGGCCTAACGATATACTGTATGTCTCTACAGGTGGATAAAACCACAAAGACGTTTCTTTTATAAGCTTGTATACTGTTTGCATATTTTCGTTTAAGGTTATAAGATAGGCCTATGGCGCATGGCATGTTTTTATACTATTAACTTCGACGTTCTATTTTCGTTATTAGTTGCTTTATATGTTATTCACTGTTTAGGCCTATGTTATTGTTCCGTTGACATTGATTACTATTGCATGTTCGCTTAAAAACTTAATGAGCGGTCATTCCCAGATGACCTACGTAGTAGCATATATATTGTAGACCTGCTGTGCTATAGACACTTCGTGCTGAACGCATAGGTTTTTGATAATTACCATTACGCACTTTGTGCCTTACCGTAACTGTAACTTTAGTGCTGTAACGTGCATTTACATGTTCTCATAGTTTATCCCGCTACGATATTACTCGCTTTATTAAGACGTATATACTAATTCTGCTGTACCCACCAACAATACTATGAAAATGACCAAGCGTGTGTTGTCCCCGTGCAAGCGCCAGACTGTAACTGAAATGAAGACCTCTTTTCTTCCCCTTAGTAGACAGGCTATCATGTGACCCATGCTTCCACCGCTTACTACGACCAGTCCCCTCAGGCCTACATTGGGCTTTCTGGGCTGCATGTGATCACTGTGTCGGCTCAAGACGCTAACCTCTGGCCCGGATTGATCACATGAACGAGGCCTATAGGTAGCACTGGTCCTTGATGGACATTACGAGGCCATCGTCGCAAATAGGCCCATAGTTAGGGTACCGCAGTTTCCTCGCCTGGTCATTATCAAGTCCCATTATGCTTCCTGTCTTTACGTTTCTGTTTGCACTTTAATCGTCGTGTTTTTGCAATGTCGGTATGGCGTACTTCTGACTGGTGATTCACTTATATTATCGCAGGTGCGATGGGGATTTTTCCGAAGGGGACCGAATTGTAGGAGAGGCACATCATGCAGACTTGAAGACAAACACCAATAGTTGCCACGGACTAATCATTTGACCTCTTGACCACTTGGACTTAGACTACAGAACTGCAGGTTGCTGAATTAGGGCCTGCAATCATATGACGACGACACACTTACAGACTTAGAGTCATACGCCAATATCCGGCACGGACTGAGCATACGACTGAGCATATGACCTCTCGGACTACAGAACTGCAGGTTGTTGGACTAGGGTCTGCAATCATATGATGACGACACACTTACGGACCGACCGGACCGTATACTTGACTCCCCTAGCACATGACACAGACAAACACAGAAGACGGTCCCCTGTGCTGCTCGCAGGCCAGTCACAAGTGCGCCACCATATTTCACAAGTGATAGACTGTTTTCGTGGTATCTTAAAGTAGGCCTACATGTCGTCTTGTAGACGCACTGGCGCCGCCCGACAGCGCTTATAACCAGGTAGTTGACAATGGTAGTTGTTCTTGGCTTGTCGAATCTCTGTCGGGTGGCCTCGGTGGCGTCACGTATACTCTTGCCATTAAAACGAATCATCATCAGCCTTCTGCGTTATCCATCGTTGGTCGGCATGCCGTTCTAAAGTCGGCGACCAACGACGCTACAACTTGGCGGAGAACCACAGCGATCCCTCCTCTTGCGACGCGACGCCTCAGCGCCATCGTTTCGACTCCATCCAGGGAACAGATGAGTGAGCCAGACAACCAAACCAGTGGCCGATATTATCTACGTGCAAGTAAGCCAACTCCATTTTCTCCGACTGCGCACACATCATTATCCGACGCCACTATAACATCGCCACTCCCGATCATCTCCGCACCTACGTCACTCTTTCGTTCCCTCTCTCCGGCACCACCCGCTCAATCGGACACTTCCTCTACTCCACAATCGCCAACACAAAACGATACCGGACATTTCTCTGACTCTGACGATATGGCCAGCAGTTCCAACAGCCTTTTGCCAGCCGCGTACACTGGTCGTCCGCATGAAGATGTCCTTGAATTTCTGAAAAATTTCGAACTGTGGGCGACATTCCGTGGCCTGAATGAGGGGTCCAAATTATCTGCGTTGCCACTTTTACTAAAAGACAGTGCGGCGATATGGTATAATACGCAAACACAAGACACTCGTTCAGACTTTGACTCCTTGAAGACAGCGCTGCAGACCCGTTATGGCCCCAGCACCACCGACGCTTGGAAGCGAGCGGCCGAATTGTGGCAGATGAAACAATTGCCACACCAATCTGTCGACGATTTCATTACCTCGACGCAGCAAGCGGCTCAAAGGCTAAGCGTATCCGCCGAGCAAACCTTCCTGGTTGTCCTCAATGGCCTGCGGCCTAACATCCGCCAACATGTGATCCAGCATGATCCCACCACCATCACCGACATCCAGAAATGGGGACGCCTAACAGAAACATCGCAAGAGCACACAAACGATGCGGAAAATGACCTGCGAGAAACAGTTCGCGAACTGGCCGCCGTCAAGGAAGAATTAAAGCAGCTTCAGCTGACCGGCTTGGCTGCCCTCAACACCACAACACCGCGTTCGCGTTCGCCAACACCGCATCGTGTCTCCTTCGGCCGCCCTCCAGGACAACCTCTCAGACAGAACTTCGATAACTACGCCACGCCACAACAGTCACACCAGTACCAACCAGGTCAACAGCAGTACGACAACAACGTTCCATCCCCATCATCGCACCAGAAACGACAGCCACACCAACACTTCTACGCTCCTGATCCATCCTCGGAAAGGCAACAATTTGGACAGCGACAACAGCACAATACCTGGCGACCAAGGCTGAACAATTCTTCTGAACCCTGCGGAAACTGTGGGGGTAAGCATGGCCCTCAGGGGTCTTGTAGAGCTAAGAATCTTACTTGTTTTTCCTGTGGCAAAATAGGCCATATTCAGAGTGTCTGTCGATCAGCACGACGTTCTTTTTACTCGCCATAGGGACGCGCCCCCGCACGCAGTAAAATGGCGGGCGGGATTTACAGCCAGACTAGTCAAATCAAAATGACCCGCAATACCATATCGGTAGAAATTAAAAAGCAAACATTTCAGGCTCTCGTGGATTCAGGGGCTAGTAGTTCTGTTATTTCTTACGCTGTTGTAAAAAGATTGCAGATTCCTGTGCAGACTTTACACCCTGATGAAATCATTAATGTTCATGTTGCTGATGGTCGCTCTGTTGCCGTAATAGGTAAGGCAGAATTGTGCGTAAAAATTAATGGTTTGTCAATGCCCTGCGAATTTTTGATTCTACCGCATATTGGTTATAGCTTGATTTTAGGTCTAGATTTTCTGGCAGCCACTAAGGCTCAAATTGACTTCGCTAACGGCGTAGTCACATTCTTTGATAATTTGACTGCAGCCAACCTGTCCACCTGTAACCAAAGCCGTTTGGTAAATTCAGTATGTACCTTACAGACTACAATATTACCACCCTTTTCTGAGAGCATCGTGCCAGTTTTATTACCACCCAGACACACTAGTGACACTTCCATGTGTGAACCCTTACCCATTACTCGGGGACAGAAATTCATTTGTGCCCGAACCGCAATTGACTCGAGCACGGCCACGGCTGCGTGTAAGATCCTCAACCCCACAAATCAAGTAATCTGGTTGCCTCGCCATAGAGCATTGGCCACATTAGAGCCAATATACCCTCACACTTTGGCAGTCTTAACGGACTCTGGTCCCCAAAACACTACAATCACGCACTCACCAACAACAACATTTCAGACCCATGAGGGGGATGGTGAACTGGAAAATTCATGCAGCGCTTTGCCGAAACCCACCTCATTAGATGACCTAGGTTTGTGCTACAAATCTGATAATCTGTCCGGAGACGAAAATCGTCGGCTCCAAGACCTCCTCCAAGATAACATAAGCATCTTCTCTCAATCATTATCAGATTTACAGGCTACTAATTACATCCAGCATTCCATTCACACTGACAGTCCCACACCGATCCGGCAACGTTCTTACAGACACTCCCCTGCAGCTAAAAAGGAAATTGATTCCCAAATAGATCAAATGCTCGCCGCTGACATAATCGAACCCAGCAGCTCAATGTGGACCTCCCCAGTGGTCTTAGTTAGGAAGCGTAATGGACAGGTCCGTTTCTGTGTCGACTATAGGAAACTGAATTCAGTAACTAAGCCCATTAGCTTTCCATTACCTCGGCTTGATGATATCTTTGATGCCATGGCTGATGCTAGACCTAAGTACTTCAGCCTCCTTGACCTTCGCAGTGGTTATCACCAAATCCCACTCGACCCCTTAACCAAGGAGAAGTCCAGCTTTGTCGTTCATTCTGGCCAATATCAATACTTGCGCATGCCCTTTGGCCTAATGAACGCCCCCGCCACCTTCCAATGCCTAATGGCCCGGGTATTCCAAAATATGCACTTCAAGTCGGTTCTATGTTACTTGGACGACATTCTGATTTACAGTGAGACTTTTGAGGAGCATCTAAACCATCTACAGGAGGTATTTCAAAGATTAAAGGATGCTAATTTAAAACTCCACCCAGAAAAGTGCCGCTTTGGTCTTGATCAGATACTCTACTTGGGTCATGTGCTATCACCAAAGGGTATGGAAGTAGACAAGTCAAAAATCGATGTTATAGACACCTACCCACGCCCCACGTCACATAAGGAAATTAGAGCTTTCCTCGGACTTGCAGGGTACTATCGAAAATTTATACAGGGCTTCTCTATCATTGCCAACCCATTAAACCGCTTGCTGCGGAAGGACATGGAATTTATCTGGGATGATGAATGCGAAACAGCTTTCACTAAATTAAAGCAGGCTCTCAATTCTACTCCTGTACTTGTCTACCCCGATGTTTGCAAACCTTTCATCATTAACTGCGATGCCTCTTCTGTGGGAATCGGATACGTGTTGGCTCAAGAGGATGATTCAGGCAGGGAACATCCCATCTGTTATGGCGGACGTTCGTTAAACTCGTGTGAGCGATCTTATTCCATAACAGAATTAGAGTGTTTGGCTCTTGTGGAGGCCGTTCGACAGTTTAATGGCTATCTCAGTAACTCCACGTTTACTGTCTACACTGACCATCTAAGCCTTCGGTTTCTGCAGACGTTGAAAACGACAACAACTGGTCGCCTACTACGCTGGTCTATCGCTCTGCAAGGCTATAACTTTAAAATTGAGTACAAAAGTGGAAAAACGAATGCAAATGCTGACGCTCTTTCCAGGCGTTCTTACCCTCCCATCACAGATGAGCATGGCGCAGAAGATGAGCATATCCTGGCAAACATCACTAACCGCAGACGATTGGACGATATAAATATCATAATGGAAGACGACCTAGTATCACCACCCGACGACGAGGCCATTCTGAGAAAGATAGCTGACCAACAACGACAATGCTCGGATACCGCTCAAATCATTCAGTATCTAGAACAGGGCGAACTTCCCACCGACGATAAAGAGGCGCGGCGTATAGTGATCGAATCGACAGAGTATGCTGTAGATAACGGCTTACTCTATCACTATTATCAGCCGCGTTCCAAGGGACTATCCCGCTGTTACATAAATCAGCTAGTCGTACCAAAGTCCCTTCGCCAACGGATACTTAATGGTTTTCATGAGGAATCCTCCCACCCGGGTTTTCATCGGTGTTATCTGTCGATACGACGTAAGTACTTTTGGAAGAACATGTATGCTGATGTTCAAAAGCATATTACCTCTTGTCAGAATTGCCAGCAATGCAAATACCCAGTGAATCTCAGCCGAGCTCCATTAAGACCTTTGGAACCAAAACAGATCTTCGGCCGGTGGGCAATGGACATACTGAAGCTACCGCGCAGCAAAGAGGGCTTCAACTATATTCTTCTCTGCGTTGAAAGTTTGACTCGATGGCCTGAAGCAATCCCGTTAAAAGACCAGAGCGCAACAACTATCGCGCAAGCTTTGTTTCGGGAAATATTTAGTCGCTATGGCCCCCCGAAGACTCTGCTAAGCGACAGGGGACCCAATTTCATGAGCGGCATTGTTTCGGAATTGTCACAACTTCTAGGGGTCAAGCGAATTCACACTGCGTCCTATAACCCAAAATGCAACGGGGCATGCGAGAGGTATAACAGATCCATTTGGCAAGCATTGAGACTGCATTGCAAACACCAGGAAGACTGGGCCGATTTCATCCCTGCAATTATGTTTTCGTTCAGGGCAATGACGAGCGCCAATTTAGGACATAGTCCATTTTTCCTTATGTTCGGAAAGGACGCGACATATCCAGTCGACCTCGAGATGGCGTTACCCGAAGAAAGCCACACGACTACAGAGTATGTCCAACGACTAGCACAGACCCTCGAAGCAGCAAGGAAGACCGCACTGGAAAGCACGCTTGAGTTACAGTCACGAAACAAGAAACACTATGATGCTGGCACCACAACACCGTCGTATGCGGCCGGACATCTTGTATGGGTATTCAATCCAGTTGTTCCGCGCGGCCAGAAACCAAAAATTTACAGAAAATATACAGGGCCGTATTATATCACCTCCAAGGTAGCAGAGCACACGTACAAGCTGCGCCACGCCCAGACGAATAAAGAGTTAAAGCACCCAGTAAACGCTGATCGGTTAAAACCTTATATTGATCGCCGTGATTTTGTGGAACCAACTACGGAATCTCCAAATACTACTTCAGAAGACAATGACCCAAACATCCCGAGTGGGTCGAACAACACGGTCAATCGGTGGCACGATGCAGAACGGCTGACAGGAATGAAGTTCGTGAACAAAAAGCGTTTTTACAGAGTCATGTGGAAAGATGCTTCTCACGCGCCGTCTTGGATACCCGAAGAGGACGTAAGCGACTGTCTGAAGCGAGAATTTCACATACACCGCACCATGATGGGGAAACCACGAAAACGTCAAACACCACAAAGGTTTAAGACATACCCCCAAAAGTCCGTCGTTGGAGACGACGATTGACCAGGCAGTCGCGGATTCCTCCTGGGGCGTACAGAGACTCATTATCCGACTGAATATTTGCCGCGTAGAGTTACCCCAGACTATACGGGTGTAGTTCGTTCCCAGCCACTGTAGGTCTACGATTGTCGAATTTTCTAGGGAATTACAAGTATCAATAGATATACAGGGTTTGTTATTTGTTTTATAGGTATGATTATCCGGACACTTATTCTTACGTTGTATGTGGTTGCGAATCTTGGGCTAGTTCAAGCAACACCAGAAGCTGTCATCAGTCGAACTGCCTACGGCGTTTATTTTCATCCATTAGGATCTGTGGAAGTTGCAACCGACCAGTGGTTCCATACCTTCGATATTGCAATACCCAAACCTAAGAATTTAAGGCGCATACCTGCAAGCCTAAGACCTACCTGTAGGGTAGAGACAACAACAATGCCAAACAATTGCTCCGAAGACAATAAAATCTTCGGAGCCGTCAATGACTTACATCAACGCGCCGAAATGAACATTAACAATCTAGTGAAGCGTATCCACGCTACACTGAGACGTGGACCATCCAAACGACAGAAGCAGCGACGTCCCAGAAGAGGTTTTATTGAC
>Ga0081606_1000288_pt1 | contig 23650 bp, 23 predicted proteins | sample EareggfetidaYelm_FD_71127 | JGI IMG/M metagenome (GOLD analysis project Ga0081606, IMG submission 71127) | Earthworm egg capsule microbial community from the University of Washington, USA - E. fetida Yelm (SPADES assembly) (version 2) | ecosystem: Host-associated > Annelida > Reproductive system... | reverse complement strand
AAACCGGATCCATATTGACTAACAAATCGTCGGCTGAATGGCCGTAAGGCGTTTCATTCGTTTCAAAAATTCCGACCACCACTTCGCCATTTCTCTGGAACGGTACATAATCTGATGAATATACCGGACCGGAAACCGTTTGCAACGGCGAATACAAACCGTAATAATTGCGCATTTGGCTAGCAAAAGAATTCGATTGTAAATTGTTTACCGTTGGCGTACTCTGATCACGCTCGCAAGTAATGGTATTGTTGATTTGCCCGGCAATACCGCCTACCTGATCGATGTTTAGCAATACGCGGATGTTCATTTTCGGCGAAGTCGCATTCACTATATTGTTTACATAATGGGAACTTCCGTGCAAACCTTCCTCTTCTCCGCTAAAATTGATGAATTTAATCGAATATTCGGTGGGAACATTTTGAAGCAACCGCGCCATTTCTAAAATAGTTGCGACGCCACTGCCGTTGTCATTGGTTCCGGTACCATTGACCGAATCATAATGTCCGTCAACAATCACAAAAATATCCGGGTATAAAGTCCCGATTTTGGTCACAATCAAATTTTTGCAGGTCGAACCGGAATAACTGAAAGGATCTTCCTGGATTTGGCTTTCCGTATAACCGTAACTCAAATATTTGTTTTTAAGCCAGACCAATGTATTTTGGAGCGCAGCCGTTCCGCGGAATTTTACGCCTAAAGCTTCGTATTGCTGAAGATTTGTTAAGATATTTTGCTGCGAACAATTGGCAACAATGGTTTGGTAAGATGGTTCAAACGACTGGCTGTTAACAGCAACAAAGCTAATCATCAATACAATGCAATATATTTTTTTTGCAACAGCTGTTAATTTCATGTGTGGTATTTTAGTTTGATGCTGTTTATTCCATTTTTTCTTCATCTTCGGCTTTGATACTGAAAATAAAAATTTTCACATATCGTTTTTCATTGCTTTCGTAAGAATATGTAAAAGTCTTTTTTTCAGGATCGAGAACGAGTTTGCCACGTGCATTTTTAGACCGCATGACCCAGGTTGAAAGTCCTTTTTCATCAACTTTATAGGAAGCGATAGATCCGTGATACGTACGAACTTTTCCATCATCAACCAAACTGATTACGATGTAACCGTTGCTTTTTGAACCAATTTCCCTGATATCAATCATAGAATTTTCAAACTCGGTATCACGCAGGTCATACCCGTCTTTTTCTTCATTCCAGACATAAAACAAGCGGCTATCCGACTGGTAACGCAACTGATTGTTCATTACTGTTTGCTGTGCGTAAGCCATAAAAACAGCAAAAAACAATAAAATAAGAAATTTATATTTCATGATTTGGGATCCATTTGGCGTCAAAAATACAAAATCAAATCCCGAATCTAAAAAAAACGAAAAAAACTTGGCGTTAAAGTTTTACCAATTATAAGCCATTGAAAAATAGTCATTTAAAATAATTCCATGAAAAACTTTTGATAGTTTCTTTTTTTTGGCACACTCCTTGAAAATGCAAAACAAATGCAGGAAGCGTTTCTGCAAACAAACATAAATACTATTGATTATGAAAAAAATTACTCTATTAGCCGCTGTAATTTTAGCTTTCGCCACTACAGCAAATGCATCAGGAATAATCAATTTCTCTGGTGGCATCACAAATACACGTTTCAGCTTCGACGAGCCGATCGTGTTTACCGAAAGAGGCATCGAATTTTACATCTTTCCAAACGGCGAATTCGATTTTAATACCGTTACAAGCACCGGCGGTTCTGGGACTTATTATAAAAACGGCAGGCGAAACACCACTTATGGTGCACCAACCGGAGTTCAGATCGAACACGACAATGCCGGAAGAGTCAGAAGAATCGGAAACGTTTTTATGAATTATGACAGCAACAACAGGATCAAAAGAATTGGTAGCGTATATATGACTTACAACCGTTTCGCGCTGTCACAAGTGGGAAACCTGAGGATTATTTACAACCGCGCCGGACAAATTACAAACATGATCGGAAGCGTGAAATACCAAAACAATTACGGTTATGCGTACAACAATGGTAACAATACTAACAGTCAGCAGACGTATTATAAATCAGGAACGACAGGAAATTAAATAAATTGGGTTAAATAATTGGTTGTTGGTTTTTGTGAAACTCCGGGGATTTTTCTTCGGAGTTTCTTTTTTTAGGAGCTATTTCCGGCTATTCCCTGCAATCTTTTGCTTTCGCTGCGCTACAGACAAAAGGATTTCCGCTACTATCCGGGCTAGGCCATCCGTACCAATTGAAGTCCGCGTTTTACAATCGCATGCAATTCTTCAGAAATGACCAGCTTATAATTCGCCACGACGTAAAATATCGTGATCAAAATAGATTTTAGTGTAATATTCAACACCGCGTGAAACGGGAAATCCCAAAAATAAAACAACAGAAAACAAGCAATAATAATCCCAAAAGACTGTAGTGTTTTATTCGTAAACGGATACAAATCCATGTTCTTCACAACAAACAACAATTTGATCGTATTGTAAACCGCAACGGAAAGTAAAGTCGCCAGTGCCGCGCCTTCAATGCCATACATCGGAATAAAAACCATATTCAAAACGACCATCAAAAACACCAGCAACAGCCCGAAAAGCAATACCGAACGGTAATATTTTGAATTAAAAATGATCGCATTGTTGTTTCCCAGGATCACATCATAAAACTTCGAAAGCCCGATCATGAAAACCACATAAATTCCGCCGCTGTAATCTTTCGGGATCAAATGGTACATTTCTTTGATGTTCAGGAAAATGTACAACATCACCAATCCACCAATGACCTGCAAATTGATTGCGCTTTTTTTATACAAATCGTTGAGTTCATCGTGTTTTTGCTGCGCCATCAAACGTGCGGTAATCGGATAAATGATTTGCGTCATTGCACGGCTTGGCACCGCGATAACGGTCGCTATGAAAATGGCCACCGAATACAACGCATTGTCGCTGATATTTCGGTATGCGGGTATCATCACTTTATCAAAATCCAGCAACATCACCGCGACGCTTCCAGACAAAATAATGAACATCGAATAGCCAAAAACCGACTTCACATTATTCGGGATAACCAATCTGAACACCGGCATTTTTACATAAAAAGCATAGATTTTCATCGCTATCAATTGCAGCAAATAGGCCAAAGCAATTCCGTAAACACAAGTGGTTTTGGTAATCCAATCGAAATAAACCGTAAACAACAATACCATAACCGTGGTACGCACAACGACTTCGCTAATGAAATTCCCAAACACCGATTGCATGTGCACTTTGACCCAGGCATACAGGATTTCGAAGTAACCCATACAAAATCCAACTGCCGGGATCAGCCACAAAAACGGGCGCAACATCGGATTTTCTTTTGCCAGGAAATCTGCAATCGGAACTTCAAAAATATAAATTAATGACAACAGCGGAATGATAAAAACCAATGGCATCACAAGCATGAACGTCAAGAATTCCTCACGTTCTTTTTCAGATTGGCAATGCGCATAAAACCGGATCAGCGTGTTATGAACGCCAAAAGCCATCAACGGCATCAGGATATTTGCGGCAGACAAAACATACGATACGATTCCATAATGCATTTTGCCAAGGAAATTCGTATACAAAAACAGCGCATTGATCGCCCCGATCCCAAATCCGAAAAAAGTGATGATCGTATTTTTGATCGACTGGCTTTGTACGATACCCATTATTTGTGGATTGCTTTTAAAATTTCAGCCAGGTTCCCGGTCAGGTTTTTCCTTGAATACTGCTGCAAACCAACAGGATGCGACCGCAATTGACCGGCTAAAAACTGTTCATAATAATCAAGAATCTGCAGTTTGAGTTTTTCCTTTTCATCATACAAAAAGAAAACGCCTGTATTCGTTGACGTAATGATTTCGGCAAAGTCGGAATCCTGCGGACCAATAGCAATAATTGGCCTTTCAGAAGCCATATATTCAAATAATTTCCCGGGAATAATGCTTTTCGTTTCCTCAGAATTGATTTCAACCAACAGCAAAACCTGTGATTTTCGTTGGTGCGAAACCGCTTCTTTGTGCGACACATAACCCAGATTATTGACGTATTTCGACAGTTTGAACTCAGCAATCGCATCGAGGATTTCTTTGCTGACCGCGCCCATAAGTTTAAGTTCGAAGTCTTTTGCGAATTCGGGATTTTCTTTTGTAAGTTCTTTAAGCGATTTCCATAAAATACGCGGGTTCCTGTCTGATAAAAACGAACCGATATGCGCTAATGAAAATTTATCGTCCAAAGCCGGTTTTATGATTTTTTCGACATCATAACCATTTGTAATAACTTCAATTGGCTTCGCAGTCAGCCTTTCAAACTCCGATTTGGTGGTTTTGCTCGTCACTAAAATCAAGTCGGCTGTCGCCAATACGGCGCTTTCGAGTTTTTTGTGTTTTGCAGCAGCAGCAGTTGATAAACGCAGGGATTTGTGGTATCCAATCGTCGTCCACGGATCGCGGAAATCAGCAATCCATTTGGCATTTGTTTTTTGTTTTAGCTGAAGCCCGATCAAATGGAGGCTGTGCGGCGGACCGGAAGTGATGATCGTTTCAATGCCGTTATCAGCAATATATTTTTGAAGAAATTTCACCGATGGTTTCACCCACAACACGCGCGCATCGGGAATAAACAAGTTGCCTCTGATCCACAAAAAAAGCTTTTCTAAAAACGATTGTTTTTTCTTACCGGGAATGATTCCGGAACTGATTTTTTTGGTTTTATTTTTTGAAAATAAAGAAGCCAATCCGTAAGGCTCGAGGATTTTTTTCCGGATGATGATCGCCTGGTCAGAAATCTCGCTTACCAATGCTTCATCCACAATTGGATAGGTTGGATTTTCCGGAACATATACTACTGGCTGAAAGCCAAAATCAGGCAAATATTTCACGAATTTTAGCCAACGCTGAACGCCCGGGCCGCCGGCAGGTGGAAAATAATACGTAATGATCAGTACCTTTTTCATTTGGAATTCATTCGGCAGCCAAAGCAAACCTAATTATTTGTTGTCCTGAAACCAGTATTTTCTTCTTTCGAAGTACAATCCGCCGGCAATTAAAAATAATATCCCGATGGAACTGGCCAATGCAATTGTACTTCCGGTTTTAACAACCTGCGGTTCAAATTTGAATTCGATCGTATGTTTTCCTGCCGGAATTTTCATAGCCCGTAAGACATAATCTGCGCGGAAATGATCTGCTTTCTGGCCGTCGATAAAAGCATTCCAGCCATTTTTATAGTACATTTCCGAAAATACAGCAACACCTTCATTGGCATTATTCGATTCATATTTTAAAGTGTTCGGCTGGTACTCTTTCAAAACGATTGTGGCTGCAGAATCTTTTGCATAACTCGCTTTTAAAGCAGTTTCTGGAAATTCCGTACTATTGACGACTGCGGTATTTTTACTGTCGATGTTGTCCAGGCCTTTCATTTCCGCATCCGCAGAATTGACCGTTTTGATGTTGCTTACAAACCACGCATTGCCATTGGCATGCGGATTCACCAATGGCACTTCACCGCCTTCAACCGGAATAACCACATATTTGACATTCAATAAATCCAAAACACCATTGCTTTTTGTAAATGACAATGTTTTTTCATCTGTAGATTGTACGATTGCCGGGAGTGCTTTGTCGATTTGGTATTCAAATAATTGTTCGAACCTTCTTGGACGAACAGCGCTGTATCCGCCAACGGTTTTATGGAAATAAGACGACCTGCCTTGTAATCTCCCCTGAATATCATAGACCCTGAAATCGGTCTGGTCTTTCAAAATCTGTTCATCGGCAGCGGTTGGCTGAAAAGGAATGTCCACCTGGCTTGAGTTTACAAAATTCTCACTGTTGACATATTTTTTATCCACGAAAAACAAATCGGCTACCATGACCAATCCGATAATAATTAGTGCTGTATTTTGTGCCAGCTTATTTTTAACCACAAACCACAACACTGCGGCGCAGATCAATACCAGAAATCCCGAACGCAATAAATCGGCTGAATACAGGCTTTCCCTGTCGCTCTTTAAAGCATCGATAAACTGCGGGCCGTATTGTTTGAGCATCGATTCATCATGCATTCCCGAAAAACTGAACTGTGATTTAAACACGAACAACAACAGGATTATTCCGAAAAAAGTTCCTGCTGATTTATAAAATGATTTCAATTGGGTTTGCTGATCCGATTTAAAAAAGGATTGCAATCCCATGATCGCTAACACCGGAATACACAATTCCAAAATCACCTGAATCGAAGAAACCGCCCTGAATTTATCATACATCGGCACATAATCGATGAAGAAGTTCGTTAAGCCGGGGAAGTTTTTCCCCCAGGATAAAAATAATGATAAAAGCGCTCCGGCCAGGAAAGCATATTTTAATTTGCGCTTGTCATTAAACAAAGCCAAAATGCACAAGAAGAAAACCACCGCACCAATGTAGGCCGGCGCTTCCACAATCGGCTGATCGCCCCAATAGACCGGCAGTTGTTTTACGCCTTCACGGGCATCGCCTGCAGGGACATTGTTGTTGATCATCAGTTCATACATCGCGCTGTCGGGACCAAGATCCTCACCGTTTCCGCCACCAAAAAGCCTTGGTGCGATCAGGTTCAGGCTCTCCGCAATTCCGTAACTGTACTCTGTAATGTAACCGTAATCCATCGCAGATTTAGTCGTATTTCTCGAACCGTCCGCATTAAAACTCAGTTCGCTTTTGCCGCGGATACTGAAATTCGCATATTCTGAAGTCGCCATTAGATTAGTAGCATTCGCCCCGACGGCAAAAATTCCGGCAATGGCAAATGTTCCAAAAGCGTACAAAAGTGGTTTGTATTCTTTTTTGCTGATGAATTTCCAAATGTAAAAAACGGTAATGACAAGCAACAGCAATAACAAATAATACGTCATCTGGAAGTGATTTGCATTGATTTCGAGCGCTGCGGCCACCATCGTCAGCAATCCGCCAACGACATATTTTTTTCTGAAAACCAATAAAATTCCGGCTACAACTAGTGGCATGTAAGCGATAGCATGCGCTTTTGCATTATGGCCTACGCCAAGGATAATCACAAGATAAGTGGACAATCCGAACGCCAAAGCGCCAAAAAATGCTTTCAGCGGATCGGTTTTCATCGAGAGCAACAAAACATAAAACCCTAAAAAATACAGAAACAGATAATCTGCCGGACGCGGCAAAAAGCGCAACACATCATCAAGCTTCCCGATGTAATCATGTGGGTAATTCGCGCCAAGCTGGTAGGTTGGCATGCCGCCAAAACCTGAATTTGTCCAGTACGGTTCGCTGTTAAAAGTAGCGCGAAAATCATTTTGTTCCTTTGCCATTCCGGTATATTGCGCGATATCCGACTGGTAGATTTTTTTGCCCTGAAGCACCGGATAAAAATAAATCAATGCAATTAAAACAAAACCTAAAACGGCTAAAAGATGGGGATAAAACTTGTTGAGTATTTTCATTGTGGCTAACGTATTCCGTAAATTAGGATTCAAAAATAGCTAAAAAAAAACAGTCCTGAAACTATCAGGACTGAATTGCTTTTATTCGTATGGTTTTAGTCAATTTCTTCATAATCGACATACTCGCCGACTTTTTTGGTTTCGCGCGGTTTATCCGTTTTTGGCTTATTGTAGATGATTTCATCCTGTGCAGCCGATTGGTAATTCTGATTCGATTGATACTGGCGTTGTTGCTGTGCGAAATTTTCACCTGCTTTTTCCACCGCTTTTTTGACCAGTATCGGAAAAAACAACCGTGCTAAAAATTTGAATATATAATAAAATGCCACCATATAAAGCAGCGTTTTTAAAATTCCTGTAAAAGATGCCGTTTCCATAAACGAAATGATTTTTGCCAAAATTAATAAATCCGCCGCGAAATCGCTCTTAAATAAATAATAAAATATAGTACATTTGAATCACGTTATATCTCCAACTCAAAAAAGAAAATATGTTAGCCAAAAACCGATTCCTGCTGCTCGCTTTTGTATTGATTTCTACTGCGAATTATGCCCAGTTTACTGATGTGATCAACTCCAACAGGCCAGGCAAATCAATGGCAGCGTTCTCCGTTGGAAAAACGATTATCCAGGCAGAGCTTGGATTTTACGGTTATAAAGAAGAACACGACTTGTTAAATTATGAAGCGATCGGTGGCGGGACAGAACTTTCCGTTCGTTACGGCGCTTTTTTCGAGCAACTCGAATTCAGCCTTGACATGCAGTACCAAATGGAAAATTTCACTGCTCCTTTAGTCGATAAAAACAACAGCGGTTTTAAGCAAACTACCATTGGAGCGAAATTCCTGGTGTATGACCCAACCAAAAAATACATCAACAGAAAACCGAACCTTTACAGTTACCATGCGAACCACAAATTCAGCTGGAGGCAGTTTATCCCGGCTGTGGGCGTGTATGCTGGTTTGAATCTCGATTTGTCTGACGGTGTTTTTGACCGTGCCAAATTTGCTCCGGAAGCGAAAGCCAGCCCAAAATTTGCCTTATTGACACAAAACCAATTGGGCCGTTATGTGCTTGTTGGAAACATAATCGCTGATAAATTCGGCAGCAACCGCGAATCGATAGATTACATCGTAACGCTGACACGCGGGTTCAACCCGAGATGGTCTGCTTTTGTGGAATGCCAGGGTTATACCGGAGATTATTATGCCGATGTCGTGGCGCGTGGCGGAGCGGCGTTTTTAGTGAAACAAAACATCCAGATCGACGCTTCGATTGGTACGAATTTTAAAACTACGCCTTCGTTATTGATTGGCGGAATTGGCGTTTCATGGCGTTTTGACCAAAATTATGAAGACGTCCTGATCCGACTTCCGAAAGACGAAAAAGACAAGGAAAAAGAGAAAAAGGACAAGAAAAAAGACAAAGAGAAAAAACGCATTGACGAAGTAGAAGGCGAAACAACAAAATAAAATGATTACGATTAAAGAAGCGATCAGCAAAAAGGAAATGACCGATTTTGTCAAATTTCCTTTTCAATTGTACAAAGACAATCCAAACTGGATTCCGCCGATCATCAGTGACGAACTCGAATCGTTCGACCGTACGAAAAACCCGGCTTTTGAAAGTGCCGAAGCGTATTTTTACATCGCATACGAAAACGGTGAAGCGGTTGGCCGCGTGGCTGCAATCATCAATTGGGGCGAAGTCAACGACCAACAGAAAAAGAAAGTCCGTTTTGGCTGGTTTGATGCAATCAACGATATCGAAGTCACCAAAGCCTTACTTGAAAAAGTGTACGAACTCGGAAAAAAACACCACCTTGAAAATGTGGAAGGCCCAATGGGGTTTTCAAACCTCGATAAAGTGGGCGTCCTGACTGAAGGTTTTGACCAGATCGGAACGATGATCACCTGGTACAATTTGCCGTACTATGTCGAACATTTCGAAGCACTTGGGTTTGTAAAAGAAAAACAATTCATTGAAAGCCGTTTTTCATTTTCAGACGTCAGCGTGGAACCGTTTTTAAAAGCGGATGAACTCGTCAGAAAACGTTATGGCTTAAAATTACTGGCGTTCGATTCGACTAAAAAACTGATGCCGTATGTTGACCAGATGTTTGATCTGTTTAATGAAAGTTATGCCAAGCTCTCGTCATTCGTAGCCGTTACCGAACGCCAGAAAGAATATTTCAAAAAGAAATACATCAATTTCATCAATCCGGAATACATTATGTTTGTCATGGACAAAGACGATAAAATGGTCGCATTTAGTATCGTGATGCCGTCATTTTCTGAAGCTTTGCAAAAAACGAAAGGCAAATTGTTCCCGTTCGGTTTTTTACATTTGCTGAAAGCCAAAAAACACAGTAAAGAAGTACTTTTTTACCTGATCGGGATTTTACCCGAATACCAAAACAAAGGCGTTACCGCGATTATCATGAGAAGGTATTTTGATGTTTTTACTGCAAAAGGAATCGTAAACTGTATTCGAACACCGGAACTTGAAGAAAATCACGCGATTCACAATTTGTGGAAAAACTTTAATCCGGTGATTCACAAACGCAGGTGCACTTATATAAAAGACCTTTGATTAATGGATAATTGATAATGGCTCTCGAAACGCTTCATGCAGTGGGTAAAAAAATCCTGATCGGTTGATCAGGATTTTTTTTACTTGCAGTTGGTTTTTGCTAAAATCACATTTTCGTCAAACTGCAGCTTTTTATGGTTTTTAAAGACTGATTTATTTCCTTTTTCTTCCATGTCGCCGTAGCCGGGAAGGAAACTGTCGCCTTTTCTTAGGAAAACCACTTCTCGCACGGATGATGTGCCTTCAGCATTAAAAGTATAATCGGCGACTAAAGTATCGCCCTTAAAAGTGCCTTTGTAAACACCTTTGCTGTCGTCTTTTTCAAACCAGTTGTAAGTGAGTTCGCCGGTCGCGTCGTTTTCATTCCGCGTTAGTGAAAGCGTTACGGTATCCTTATTCTTCACAAATTGGAAGCATTCCTTTTCAACAGCAACGATGGCCGGAGCATCTGCGTCGGGCGCAACGGTCTCTTTAATTTCGGTTTCCGCTTTTTTATTGCAATTGGTAAATAAAATACCACAAGCGGCAATTGCCAGAATTCTATTTTTCATAATCAAAATTTTAGTAGTTTGATAAAGTTACCACTTTTCAGATTATTATTAGCCAATAAAAGTATCAACAACGAATTACAAGATAAATCCAACTTTCCGAATCAGAATCTTTTTCACGAAAGGCCGAATTTATTGAATACTTTTTGTGGCACTTTATTCAAAATGAAAAAGTTGCCACACTTTTTGTGGCACTTTTTTTAAAATGAAAAAGTTGCCACACTTTTTGTGGCACTTTTTTCAAAACGAAAAAGTTGCCACACTTTTTGTGGCACTTTTTTTAAAATGAAAAAGTTGCCACACTTTTTGTGGCACTTTTTTCAAAACGAAAAAGTTGCCACAAACTTTTATATAAATTCTTTTTATACCTCTCGTTTATATTTTCAAACTGATTCAGGGCAATACTAAATAAAAAAACCGCCTCATCACTGAAGCGGTTGCATTATTAATTATCCATCGATTAATTCGCATCCATATCAACCGTAGTGGCATCAGCAATTTTCTTATATGTTCCGTTGACCAATTTCTCACGGATGATTTCAAAAGCAGCCAATGTTTGATCAATATCTGCTAAAGTATGTGAAGCGGTCGGGATCATACGCAACAAAATAATGCCTTTCGGAATCACCGGATAAATCACGATCGACAAAAAGATCCCGTAATTCTCACGCAAATCATTCACCATGACCATTGCTTCAGGAACACTTCCTTCAAGATATACCGGCGTTACGCAGGTATTCGTATCTCCAATGTTAAATCCTTTTTCACGCAAGCCGTTTTGCAAAGCGTTTACATTTTCCCACAACTTGTCTTTCAATTCCGGCATCGAACGCAACATCTGCAAACGTTTCAACGAACCGATCGTCTGGATCATCGGCAACGATTTGGCAAACATCTGCGAACGCAAATTGTATTTCAAATAGTCGATGATGTCTTTATCGGCAGCGACAAAGGCACCAATGTTCGCCATCGATTTGGCAAACGTAGAAAAATACACATCAATCTGGTCCTGTACGCCTTGCTCCTCACCTGCTCCGGCGCCTGTTTTTCCAAGCGTTCCGAAACCGTGCGCGTCGTCTACCAGTAACCTGAAGTTGTATTTTTTCTTGAATTCAACGATTTCTTTCAGTTTTCCTTGCTGGCCACGCATTCCGAAAACACCTTCAGTGATGAATAAAATCCCACCTCCGGTTTCTTCAGCCATTTTCGTAGCACGTTGCAGGTTTTTCTCCATGCTTTCAAGGTCGTTGTGCTTATAGGTATAACGTTTTCCCATATGCAAACGAACGCCGTCGATGATACAGGCGTGCGAATCCACATCGTAAACGATAATGTCATTTTTAGTGACCAACGCATCTATTGTTGATACCATGCCCTGGTAGCCGAAATTCAGCAAATATGCCGATTCTTTCATTACAAACTCCGCCAGTTCATTCTCCAACTGCTCGTGAAAATCGGTTTGCCCGCTCATCATCCTTGCACCCATCGGATACGCCGCGCCATATTGTGCTGCCGCTTCGGTATCTGCTTTGCGTACTTCCGGATGGTTTGCGAGTCCCAAATAATCGTTGATGCTCCAGTTCAGGATTTCCTTGCCGTGGAACATCATTCTTGGGCCCAAATCGCCTTCGAGTTTCGGAAATACATAATAACCTTCTGCCTGTGACGCCCATTTTCCCAACGGGCCTTTATTGTTCTGGATTCTTTCGAATAAATCTTTTACCATAATGTGTATCGTAATGCCGGAAATCGGTCCCGGCGTTTCGGCTGCAAAAATAAATATTTATAAATTATTAGCGCAGGGATTGTGAATTTATTTTAGGAGCTATTCCTGCTATTCGCTACATCTTTTGCCCGCTGAAAAAGCGGAGCAAAAGGATACCGCTGCTATCAGGGCTAAAAAATCGGATTTCATCACAAATCCTTCGTACCTTTGGTTTAAGAACCACGAAAAATCACAACAGCCTGATGTCACAAAATATCAACAAAGAATTAAAACTCGCCGTACTTATTGACGCTGACAATGTGCCGTACAGCAACGTCAAAGGCATGATGGAAGAAATCGCAAAGTTCGGCACGCCAACGACTAAGCGTATTTACGCCGACTGGACCCGGCCAAACGCCAACGGCTGGAAGGCGGTTTTACTCGAACACGCCATTACGCCGGTCCAACAATACAGTTACACCACAGGAAAAAATTCTTCTGATTCGGCATTGATCATTGACGCGATGGACTTGTTATATACCGGAAAGGTCGACGGCTTTTGCATTGTTTCAAGCGACAGCGACTTTACACGGCTCGCGATCCGTTTGCGGGAATCGGGTATGAAAGTCATTGGCATTGGCGAACAAAAAACACCAGCTTCACTGATCGCAGCCTGCGACCGTTTCATTTATCTGGAAGTCCTCGATGGCGCAATCAAAAAGAAAAAACCAAAAGCTGCCGCTGTTCCCGCCGAATCCGAAACTAAGAAAATAGCGCCAAAAACAACCACGCCAAAAGCACCGGAAAAACCCACACAAAAACCACTGAACAAAATTGACGAACCTACAATCGAACTCATCGAGTCTACCATTGAAGACATCGGAGATGATGACGGCTGGGCGTTCCTGGGCGATGTGGGGAATTTAATCGTGAGGAAAAAACCCGAATTCGACCCACGGAATTACGGTTTTTCAAAACTCACTCCAATGCTCAAATCACTTACAGACATACTCGAAATCGACGAGCGCGAATCGGATAAGAGAAATATCAAGCACGTTTATGTGAGGTTACGGTTTAGCTGAATCGCTGAGTGGCAAAATCTAAAGAATCTATAAAAATTTTATAAAAAAAAACGCCGGGGCAATTGCTCCGGCGTTTTTTAATTATAATAAGTAAGTGAATCAGATGCTGTTATACGAAAACGGGTCCGTCGGCATCTTCTGAGTATAACCTCGAATGCCTGAAATGCGATGGGATTTCGTTTGTTGACGGATACATTTTATTAAAACCCGGAATAAATTCTGAATCAAAAATAATATCGTCAAAAACCTCACGCTTTTTCTGGACCAATTTTTTGATGATGATCGCAGCCGCCAATCCGGTAAGGCCTGCTATCAAAAATTTAGAATAATTCATACCGTAAAATTTGTGTTTGTAAAATACGATTCTGATAATGTTCATTATCAAAAGTTGCCTAAAATTACGAATATTAATTAAATTCAAAAGTCCTTTAATATAAATTTAATACAAACTTCACTGTGCCCTTATTAGTGCTCAAAAATAAGTTCAAATTGATATCATGCAACAAAACCGCAACATCATATAATGAAAAAAACAGGCGGTTGTCACTTCTTTGTACTTTCAAATCTGAACCATTTATGACCGAGATAAAATTACTTATCACTGCCCTCAGCGCGAGTTTCATCCTACAATGCTGTACCATACTTATTGCTGTTTTTCTCAAAAAAAACCAAGATGATATAAAATTGTCAGTAAAATTATTGCGTATTATCGCAATCGAAAATTATACATTCTGTGAAAAAGCACTTTGCCAGATGGTCCAGTTTACGGCAGCCTTGTTTTTTATATCGGTTTATGAATGGAGCACTTATGAAAATCACGCAGAAAGCAGTTTCTTTCCAGGTTTAATATTTGCAATTGGCGGAATTGTTATTCTGAAATTCTTATTTTCCTCATTATTCAAAGTTTTTGAAAGCAACAATTTCATCAGCTTTACCAAATGATCCGCGAAGATGCCTTAGGCGATTTGGCAGAAGCCGAAAAACCGAAACAGCTTTACCATTACCAGGAAAATGACATCCATGCGATTTTTGAACGGATCCGGCAAAAACCCGTTGACCGTTTGTTGTACCAATTGCCGACAGGCGGTGGAAAAACGGTTGTTTTTTCTGAAATCACCAAACGTTTTATCGAACAATTCAGCCGCAAGGTTTTTGTTTTAACGCATCGCACGGAACTCAGCAGGCAAACTTCAAAGACATTGGGAAACCTTGGCGTTAAAAATAAAATCATCAACAGCTCGGTAAGCCGGTTGTCCAATAAAAACGATTACGATTGTTATGTCGCCATGGTGGAAACACTCAAAAACCGCATCAAATCGAAAAAAATTCCTACCGATGATGTGGGTTTGATTATTATCGATGAAGCACACCACAACTCGTTTAGGAAACTGCTTGGCAATTTCAAAAATGCTTTTGTGATCGGCGTTACAGCCACACCGTTTAGTTCAGACATCAGCCTGCCGATGTATCAAACCTACAATGACCTCATCACGGGTGAAAGCATTGCTTCATTGGTAGAAAAAGGTTTTCTGGCCAAACCCAAAACCATTACTTACGAAGTCGAGCTCCACACTTTAAAAACCGGAATCCACGGCGATTACACCGTCAGTACTTCAGATGAACTGTACAGTTCGCAGGCCATGCTCGATTTGCTGCTTGCCGCTTATGAGAAAGATTCAAAAAATAAAAAAACATTAATTTTCAATAACGGGATTTTCACTTCCCGGAAAGTCTCTGAATTTTTTACCCAAAACGGCTATCCGATCCGGCATCTCGACAACAAAACGACCGCTTCCGACCGCACGGAAATTTTAAAATGGTTCAAAAGAACCAAAGGCGCAATCCTGACTTCGGTTTCCATTTTAACAACGGGGTTTGACGAACCTTCCGTGCAAACAGTCATTTTGAACCGCGCCACCACTTCGCTGACTTTGTATTTTCAGATGATTGGCCGCGGATCGAGAAAACTGCCGCGCAAACAACACTTCAACATCATCGACCTTGGCAACAATACCGAACGTTTTGGCGAATGGCACCAACCGATTGACTGGAAATACGTATTTGAAAATCCCGAAGCGTATTATGAAAAACTAAGCTCACATTCCAACACTGACAGCAGCAATCATACGATGCCGTCTGCACTGCGGTCTAAATTTCCAAATACGCTGGCCATCGGTTTTGATGTGCTCGAAAAATACAATGAGGCTGTAGCCAATGACAGAAAACCCAAAACGGTCATCGGGCAATCCATCCGGCAACACGCATTGATGTGTATCGAAAATAGCAAAACCGTTTCAGAAGCTTTGCAATTGACAAGCGAACTTGACCATGAAATTGACTGGCGCATCAAACAATACACAAAATGCATCGAAAATGCGAGCAAAAACTACCGTGACTGGCTGGCTGAAGATTACCGTGCCACACTTCACATTTTAATCCGGAAGATTTTCAGAAAAAAAACACCAATCCAAACGGCCTAATAAAAAAACCGGCTTACGAACCGGTTTTATTTTTTATCAATGGTATGTTTTTTTGATCCCGTCGGGCAGGAAAATCACGAATTCCGAACCTTTGCCGATTTCACTGTTTGAAGTAATAAACCCATTGTGGTTATTGACAATTTTCTTACAGATGGCAAGCCCGATTCCGGTTCCGGCATAATCGTCTTTGCCGTGTAGCCTTTTAAAAGCATCAAAAATCACATCTTTATATTCATTTGGAAATCCGATGCCGTTGTCTGCTACCGCAATTTTATAATAACCAGTTTCGGGAATCGGATGGAATGGTGCTAACTCTGCTTCGGTAGCATATCCGCAACTGATATTTATTTGCGGAAGCACATCTTTTTTACTGTACTTTAACGCGTTACTGATGAGGTTTACAAACAATTGCGACATTTGGGATTTGAGCGCAGGGATTGTTGGCAGGTTTTCTGACACGGAAACGGTAGCTTTTTTATCGGCAATCGCTTCTTTCATTTCAGATTTGACGCTTTTGAGTAAAACGTTCAGATCGGTTTTGACGTATTTAATTTTTTCAGTTCCGGCACGGGAATAACTGATCAGGTCGTCAATGAGCTGTTGCAGACGATCGGCAGAGATCACCACGCGTTCTAGATATTTTGTGGAAGTTTCACTGATATTATTCTTTTCTGCATCAATGATTAATTTACTGAACATCATGATTTTGCGCAGCGGTTCTTTAAGGTCATGGCTTGCAATAGAACTGAAGGAATCGAGTTCGGTATTCGTATTGCGCAATTCCTGGTTTTTATGAACGAGTTGTTCATTGGCCGCTGTAATATCGGAAATATCTGCGGCAACGCCGATGTATTGGATTGCTTTTCCCTGATCATTTCTCTTAAAAACCACATCGCGCGAGAGTTGATAGCGGTATTGCCCTGATTTGTTGCGGAGCCTGAATTCAGCCCTGAGCATTGTTTTTGTTTCACCATTGTCCTGGCGGATCTGGTCTCGGTGTGCCGTAACGGTTTCCAAATCATCGGGATGAATCAGCGATGTAAATAAATCGGTCTCTGCATTTTCAATAGCTTCTAATGAATAACCTGTCGCGTCAAGGATTTGTCGGTTGGCAAAGATCAGTTTTTGCTTTTCAAAGTCATAAATATAAATCAGGTTCTGGGTGGTATCTAATATGGATTGCAGGAAATTTTCTGAGCCATTTATTCCGAGCTGGTGCCTGTCATGATCTTGTTTTTCAGAATCGGCTTTGTTTTTTTCAGTGTGCATTTCTTTACCTTGTTATTTCCTTAAAGATATAAAAACTTTGAGTGTTCCATGCAAAAAAAACTGGATATGCAGCAGGTATTTGCATTCTTTTTGGCATTTCCGGTTTTCATTGCAAATTATACAATTCTGCTTAAAAATCGTGTAACGAAAATACCTTATAAAAGTAGAACCTTTGGAATTGGAAATACAAAACCTGAGACAACTGTGACAGATCCGACTGTCATTGGCACACCAGGTTTTGAAACGGAGCGGTAGCAATACCGCTCTTTTTTTTAATCCCGTAATTATGCATTCGGATGTTTGCAACATTCCCAATAGGCAAAAATCGTTTTAAGCATGGCTTTCATTTCGTTGTAATCGTTTCCTTTTTTAAAAAATCCCTGAACGATCATTTGTGTGTAAGCTTCATTGACATCTTGTTGATTGGCTTGCGTTGAAAAAAACAAAAACGGAATGCTTTTTTTGCGCAGTTCCGGATCTTTATCAATCATGCGTTTAAAATCAAGTCCGTTTTTTCCGGGCAGGTTGATGTCGCAAAAAATAATAAATGGGCGGTCTCTTGTTGCGCATAAATAATCAAAAGCAGCATTCGTTTCAGGAAATCCTTTAATTTGATTTGGAATTTCAAGCTCACGGACAATTTTTTCAAAAATTTCCCTGTCGTCTTCGTCATCTTCGATAATCACTATGGGTCCGGCTTTTGACATATGTTTTATTGTTTTTTAAATGCTCGTATTTAAGCATAGGCTAATATATGGAACTCAAATCCATTCCATTTACATCTTTAAAAGTATTGTTTGTAAAATTTAGGGTGATAATACGTAATGAAAATATCGTTTACATGACTTAAAACTGCAACCAGACTGTCGTTCCTTTTGATTCTATACTTTCGATGCAGAGTTTGCCGTTGATTTTTTCAGCAAGACTGGAAACCAATTGCAGCCCCAGCCCGGTGCCTTTTTCGTTTCCGGTACCGTTTCTGGAAGAATATTGGTGGTTTTTAAGATTTTCCAATAATGTTTCAGGAATGCCAATACCGCTGTCTGTAATGCTTAGGAATTGATTGGCTGTAGTAATCCTGATGCTGCCGCTTTCCGGGGTAAATTTTATGGCATTGGACAGTAAGTTTCGCACAATAACAGTTAATATCTCGGGATCGGAATGTAAGGTTTCCATAGCAGCCGTATCCACTACAATCATCAGGTTTTTATTTTTTATTGCCGTTTCGTAAATGGCAAGGATGTTTTTCAGCATGGGTTCAATGGCAATTGGCTGTGGTGTGATTGCCATTGTATTAAAATTCAATTTGGCCCATTGCATCGTGTTGTCGAGCAAATCTAAGACATGTGCCGACTGGATGTTGATCAACCGGATCACTTCGGAAAATTCTGCTCCTTCAATTTCCGCATCGGCAGCTAAAGATGAAATACCCATGAGGTTTGCAATCGGGCTTCGCAGGTCATGCCCAAGAATCGATAACATGCGGTCATTGTTAGCATTAATCATTTTAAGTTCTTCCTGCAGGGTAATTTCTTTATCGAGATCTACAAAGGCAACAACATGCACGCTTCCGATGACGGTTGCTTTCACTTCGTACCAGCGATTAACACCATTTTTACAGGTTACGCGCGATTTTCTTTTTACAAATGTTTTGCCTTCGGTACGGGAGTTTTGCTCTTCTTCATCCCAGTTTCCAATAACCTGCCTGCGGTATTCATCGTCGGGATAGGCATGCTCATACCAGGTTTCTATCGTAGGGATTTCTTTAAGTGTGTAACTGATTTCTTCCTTAAACTTTTCATTCAGGTAAGTATTGTGGTGAATGCCATCGATAATTTCTGCGATGATGAACGGATATGGTAGAAAATCGGCGACTTTTTGCAAATCGATTCGCGATAATCCATAATCTTCTTTTTGGGCCATGCAGGTTTGGATTCGTTAGACAGGATATCTACTGTATATACAAATGTATATGTTTTTGAAATAGCATTCTGACAAATATCGTCAATTGTTTGTTACAATCTGGCACTTTGTTTGAATAAATTTTATGATTTTGTTAAAAGACATTTTATCTAATGTCAAAAACCTGAAATACTTACATAACATCAACAACCAAAAAAACCCGGACGATGCCCGGGTTCTAAACTAATTCAAATAAATGCAGGCAAACGCTATTTGGCCGGCGTTCCCGATTGGTTTCCTGCAGCACCGTTAACGGCACTTGAACCGCTTCCCGGAGAAGTGGTGCTATTATCCGTTCCCGGCTCTACTCCTGTTTTTCTGGTTGGTTCACCCTGAGAAGCTGAAGCTTTTTTCGCTTTCGTACCTGAGTTGTTGGCTTTTGTTTTTGTTTTGTCCTGGGTTGTACTTGGCGTTGCAGTGTTGTCCTGATCCATGTCGGACTGTGTGGTTACGGTCTTGTCTTTTTTCTGTGTTTCCGTAGGCTGCGTTTGTGTCGTTTGTGTGCGGTTGTCTGTCTGCGCCTGCGCTGCTGTAAAACCTAACAGGGCAATGGCCATTAAAATTAATTTTTTCATAATTTTCTTTTTTAAATTTAGTTCCGGTACCATCGTCCTGACGGCCCTCATTACAAAATTGCTAAAACATCCCGTTTATTTCCTTACAACATTTTTTATTATCCGACCCCAATTTCAATATGCCCAGTTTTAAATCACACAACGGCAAATTGTGCAAAGACAACATCCCTTTTATATAACAAACTAAATAAGTTAAACCTGATCTTTGATAAGACACAATGAGTACTTCTATTAATATTAAAACCACAATTATGGAAACTTACAATTTAGATGAATTTGGAAATGAAGACCAGAAAAATTACAGTGGCGGTGTACCTGTGAATGAAGCCTACACGGAATCAGAAAACACCCGCAGCGAAACAACTTATAATCCCGACGATCAGGAAGACACACGCGAAAAAAGTGCTGATGAAGAAAATGATGAAGAAGACAATGAAGCCGGCGATTGGGGAAATATTGACCCTCAAAGCAACGGATTGCCTTCTGAAAATGATCCGAGCGCCCCGGGTAGCGCAGTATAAATTACAATTTGCATTTAAATGCCTTTCCTAGACTGAAAGGCATTTTTTTTTATCCATTGGAACAAAATATTTTATTGCAATATTTCGGCAGTATCATTAAGGGTAATGCTGTACACTTATACGGTAATACTATAACTCCGCCCGGCAATAAGCTCCTAGCTTTGTCCGTACACACAAACACTTTATGGATATCAATGTATTTAGCCCAATAACACCCACATTTATAGATTGCAAAATTGAAGGTTCGCTTGTCGTTTCCGCTGAAGGCAAAATTGTATACGGTTCGCCCGGAGCTGCCTGCTTACTCGGAATCACTGAAAGCGAGTTGATGGCTTACACCGATTCGAGCAAACTCATTCACGTAGCCGACCGCTTTATTTTCAAAACCTGGCTATCAGAAGCGCGTTACTCCACCACGGATATTACAGCAGCAGTCACGTTGCGGACTTTAGGCCTGGGCCAAAATGAATCTTTTGCGTTCACATTCCGGAAACTGTCCGGAGACAGTGGTTTTACCGGACTTACATTTACAACCGATGAGTTGTCAGTTGATGATAGCAGCCATCTGGTATCGCTTTTGGATTGTTCGCGTAAGATGCGCCAAGCCATCAGCCGGCAGATGGAACCGGTTGCGATCATTTCATTGGCAAATAAAGTTCTAACAGACTGTGATATTTTTGATGCCGTATGGATGAATCCAATTGCTGACGATCAATCGGTTAGCCCATGGCCAATAACCCTGAACGCCATTCAATTGATGGGCAATGCCAAAATCCTTACCATACAGGACAAAGTTTTACTTACAAAAGAACCGGTAACCGACACTGCAGTGCACAATCCCTTTATTGTTGCTGAGGATTTCCTTGCATGCCACGGATCATTTATGAGCATCCCACTGATTGCAGACGATGCCGTTTACGGGCTTCTAAATCTTTTTCATTCCAATAATGCTTTTTTTAACAGCCAGAACAGCACGGCCTGTGAAGATTTTGCACGTGACATTTCACTGGCACTGGAATTTGCAAATACAAAATACGGCCAGAAAGAAGGAGAAAAAAAACTCAGGAGCAATGAAATCAAACTGCGACAGTCTGAGGCTGTAGGCGGTACTGGTAATTTTGAAATTGATTTCAGGACCGGAGGCGCTGTTTGGTCTGCCGAAGCATTGCGTATTTACGGATTACCGGAAGATCAAAAAGAGCAATCTTATGAAAACTGGCTGTCATTTGTACACCCTGAAGACTTGGAAGCGGTAAAAAAACTGCCTTTCAGCAAAGCCGATCCGTATGATACGATGTTTAGCTACCGTATTGTCAGGCATGATGGCAGTATCAGGCATATTGCCATTCATTATGAATATGAATTTAATGAAAAAGGGCGGGTCATCGCATTATTCGGCACCGTTCACGATATTACGAATATGAAGGCTGCTGAATCGGCGCTGCTACAGTCAGAACGCAACCTGCGCCATATTGTAGACAGCATTCCGCAATTAATTTACGGGCTCGATGAAAATGGGCTGTTCATTTTTGTCAATAAAAGTTTTGCCTTTTTTTACGGAAAGAAACCCGCTGAGATTATTGGAAAATCAGTTGCAGACATTGTAAAAAACCTTTCAGAAAGTTTCTCGTTATTGGATCCCGACAGCCGGATCATAATTGCAGCCCGCAACAAAAGCACCCGGGAGTTAGAACTTACAAACCATAAAAAAGAGCGCAAAATTTTCACGACCGTCAGAGTACCTTATGCACGCAGTGCAACCGGCCAGAAAGCCATTCTTGGCGTAGCATACGACATTACGAACCAGAAAAAAGCCGAGAATGACCGGATGCTGATGCTGAACGACATCGAAAGCAGGAACCGAGATCTTGAACAGTTCAGTTACATTGTTTCGCACAACCTGCGTTCTCCTGTCGCTAATATCATCGGGTTGCTCGAGGAACTGAGGACCGGAAGCCACGATCTGGTTACTAAAGACCTAATCAAGGATAAACTTTTGCTTTCGGTGCAGTTGCTCGACCAGATCATCATCGACCTGAATACGATACTTGAAATTAAAGGAAACGATTCTGAGAAAAAAGAAATGGTCCGTTTTGATGAAGTGACTACAAATATCCAAACGGCAATCCTGGATATCATTACTGCCGAAGAAGTGCAAATTGATGTCAACTTCAAAAATGCTCCCGAAATGTTTGCACTCAAAGGCTATTTGTATAGTATTTTCCAAAATTTGATTTCCAACAGCATCAAATACAAACAATTGGATGTCGTACCGATAATAACAATCCGCACCGAGCAAATAGACAACAATATAGTCATTACTTATAAAGACAATGGTTTGGGAATAGATCTAAAAAAGCGAGGCCAAGATGTTTTTGGGCTGTACAAAAGGTTCCACAATCACAAACCCGGAAAAGGGCTCGGATTGTTTATGGTAAAAACCCAAATTGAAGCAATGAACGGTAGCATCAACATCAAAAGTAAAATCGGATCGGGAACTACTTTTACAATAGTTTTGCCTGTATGATGGATGAACTTGCATTAATCATATGGATATCATATATTAAAATGTGGAAATTATGTAAGATTCAATAATGCGTATTTTTCAAATTTACAGTCTTATTTTCCTGATATAAGTTTTGTATAATATGAAGAAACTTCCTTGTAACGGTCGCATTTTTCTTTTATTTCTTTTGTTCCAGACTGCGCTGTTTGCCCAGGACCACAAAGATCATTTTTTAGATCATGCGGTTTTGATAACGCTGGCTCCGCTGGCACTGGTCGATATTTATGACGGCCCGTCTTACCGTTTTGGCAGTGAAGTCAGAGCCGGAAAAAAACTGGCCTTTGCCGTTGAAACAGGCGGTTATCTAAATTACCTGAAATCTACCAAAATCAATCCGAAAGGCTTTATCATTAAACCGGAAATCAAATATTACCTGGAAAAAAATACTAAAGGCGACCGCAAATTTGTTTCGCTTGAATATGGTTTTAAAGATCAGGAATACGGTTTTAAGCATCCGTTGCTCATCAATGAAAGTCCTGTTGAAAAAAAGTACCAGATGTTCCGGAAAATACACACCGCTACCATTAAATATGGCCTATCACGAAATTTAGGCAAACGGATGAACCTGCAATGGTACGGCGGGCTTGGCGTGCGTTTTCTGAATTCGCGCAGGGCATTGTCTGAAACGGAACGGCAAATGATCAATGAAGCCATTGACGATTGCAGCCTTCAGGAAAACCTCATCAAAGTGGAAGGAAAAAAAATCGCCCCCAATTTCCAACTCGGATTACGCCTTGGTTTCGGGGTTTAAAATACCGGCCAATCATTTGCAAATAATTCCAATTCACAAAAACCAGTACCTGGCTTTAGCAAACAATCTTAAGAAAAT
>Ga0081606_1000286_pt1 | contig 23689 bp, 19 predicted proteins | sample EareggfetidaYelm_FD_71127 | JGI IMG/M metagenome (GOLD analysis project Ga0081606, IMG submission 71127) | Earthworm egg capsule microbial community from the University of Washington, USA - E. fetida Yelm (SPADES assembly) (version 2) | ecosystem: Host-associated > Annelida > Reproductive system... | reverse complement strand
GGTGATGGTGACGCCGGTCATGGGTATGTTGCCGAAGGTTACGATTCCGGTAATGGTTTGTTGTTGCCACGAAGGCACGAGGACGCAAAGGGATTTGTTTTTTGTTTTGGCGTATAGCGGCAGCGCTGTGCGCGCTAAGGCTGGGATGAAGAATAAGTAGAACCCGAAAATGAATGGGTAGGTTATTACTCCCCTGACCTTGAATAATGAAATGGTTTTCATATTTTTGGATTGAGTTAATAGATTAGTTTTTTTAGCTTAGGTCCTCTGTGTTAGTTTGGCGACGAAGCAGAGGGCTTTTTTTGTGTTCTGTAGTTTTATTTTATCATAGGCAATAATTTAAGAGTTAAACTTCACCTTCTTTTTTTCATCGATAAAAAAAGAAGCAAAAAAATCTAGCCCTGACTGTTCGGCGACCTGCTAATCCTCAATTCTGAAATGAAACGAACTCGCTACGCTCAAACAGCGTTTCATTTTTTCAGAATTTTCGAATTGCAGGTGCCCGCCTGCCACAGTCTAAGGGCGGAAGACCTCCGCAAGAACGTTTTCGTTTTATAGGACTTTTATTAATACGCAATACAATACCCGCAAACCGAGTAATTATTAATTATCACCCGAGGCGCAGCCGAACTGAGTACAGCTAATTGTCAACTATTCATTATTAATTGACTAAGCGCAAACCGAGCAATTGTTAATTATTAACTATTCATTATTAATTAACTAACCGCAAACTGCATCATTATCAATTGTCCATTATCACCCTAGGCGCAGCCGAACGGAGCGAAGCTAATTATCCATTACCTTATGATAACCTGCGCCCGGCTTAACTAACCCAAACCAATTTTACAACCGGTACGCAGGCATCAACGTGGTATTTAAATCGTTTTAATTGTTGGAGCGAAACTTTAAGAGAAGATTGCTTTGACGAAGAGTTGCGGAAATAAAAAAAGGCGCGGAACTCAACTTATCGTTTTAGAGGTACTGGCTTACCCGACCACAAATAAGTGAGCCCACGCCAGTATTGACGTGAGCATCTTACTTATCCTCTCGTGGTCTTAAAACGCCAGTTTGCTAAAACGAGATTCAAAGCGAATGCTTCAGATATCTTATATGAAGGATCGCAAATATATGTATTTAAAGCAAATATATAAAATACAATAATGACAACCAAGTGGTTTACTATTTTTTATTGCTTTATACCAATCTTGCAGTATGGCAGAACTTTCAACAGAAGATATATTATTAGCAAACAAGATTGCAAGTCGAATGAAATCTTTAAGAATTTTAGATTCAGGAGACAAGCAAGTCGATTTCGCAAATAAACATGGTATTGATAAACAACTTATCACTCGTTGGGAAAGCCAAATCACTATAGATAATAAAACCAATAAACTCAAAGGTAGAGGTGTTACAATTTATACTGTGAAAAAGTTCTGTGGTATGATCCGGATTACTTTAAAGCAATTTTTTGATGATGAAATCTTTTATGAATAAAGTTGTGAGAGAATATCCTCTTTTCATTGAAATTTTTCGATTGAGACCATCATATCTTCATTAGCAGTATACTGATCGACGTAACGCTTATAATCGATTAGAATCTTTAAAAAGATTTTGGTATAACTTATGGCTGTTGTGGTAGTTTTTAATCCGCGAATTTTAATATATAAATGCAACATTATAGGCTATCAAAAATAAATATTTGTGTATGAATGTAATTAAATTTGACATTGAAGTAAAAAAATATGAAAAGTCGTATAAATTGCAATTTTGGCGCACAAATAAAAGTGGTCAATCAATAAAAAAAGACATTTCGAAAATTTTTGAAGAAAGTTCAGACTTTACTGGAGAATATTGGGCGGCCTTAAAAGCCGAGTGGGAAAATCTCAGTCATGCAAGTTTAAAGAATTTAAATTCCGTAAATTTCCTAGTTGGATATTTCACTGTAAACAATACCAAAGTATTTCTCTTCGAATTGAATACAGCTGGAATAAGCGGAATGAACAACATTTCGATTCAAGCATATGCTTTTGGATTGTTGCCTATTGAAGACATACTAAATGAAACTTTCACTCACATAAAGAAAGTTCTTTCTGCTCTCGAATGCTCGTTGATTGACAACTCTCATATTTATATATATCCATACAATAGCAAAGAGAAAGATATTGAGTCGCCGGATTTAAAAATAAAAGCATATCTAAACTCAAATGTTCAATACAAACGAAAAGATTATATTCGATTAGTGGTAGTATTAATTATTAGTATAGTTTCTTTGGCTACTGCGCAGTCATTTGGTAAAACGGATGATTGGAGAGTAATTTTTAGGGCACTATTTGGATCAGGAATGTTCTACATTTTTATCGACGTCTTAGTCAGTGCAATAATTCCATATTTTTCATCAAAGAACAAAAAGAGTGTTTCGATAAAGGATTTATCAAGCGTTATAGAGACAACTAACGAGATTGACAACATAGGAAAAACCGACGATCTAAAAGTCCCAAATATTTAAGCTATGAAATTACCCTATATTAGAATCAAGCAAAGAAGTGAAGTTTTCTATATAACGAAGTTTAAAGCTTCTGAATTAATTACGAAACTTAATTTTCATTTTAGAGAACCATATAGTGAGTTGGAATCAGAATCTGTGGTTATCAAAAATGAAAAATATATTGAACTCATAAGTAGGAAAGGGATCGATTTACAGTCTACTGACGAGGGCGTTCAACGAAGACTACAAATCGATCGTATCAATAGCATCAAAAAATTTATTGAGTCGGATAATTCTAATTTTTTGCCCAATTCAGTATTGCTTTCCGCAGATATTTCAAATATAGATGGCATCGACGAAGACTTTGTGAAATATGAGGGATCTGATTTCGGAGAATTTGAATTCCCTGACGATTTTCTATTTTCTATTATTGATGGTCAACATAGACTTGCTGGTTTATCTATGGTCAAAACCGAATTACTCGCCGAATTTGAAATTCCGGCAATTATTTTATTAAATGTCTCAAAACCCACTGCTGCAAAGTTGTTTGCTGATATAAATGGTAAACAACGCGCTGTAAACAAATCACTGATATATGATCTTTATTCTAACATCAACAAGCCAGATTTCGAAGAAATAAAAAAGTACCATACAATCTGTGAGAATCTATATAAGTCCGAACGAAGCCCATTATATCGACAAATAAAAATGTTAGGCATTGGGAGTGGTGCCATATCACAGTCCTTTTTCATTGATTACGCGCGTGACGCCATAAATAAGACACCATTAAATTCTCAAGATTCGCAAAAAATATTTGAACATTTCTTCTATTATTTTAGAGCTTTTCAACGGACTTTTCCAGATGATTGGCCAGTGCCGATGATCTTCAAAAATATCGTAGAATTGGAAAACCATGCATACAAAGTTTTGAAAAGCAGAAAGAGCCAATTAGTGAAAACAAATGGATTTGGCGCAATATTAAGGGCTTTCCCTATTGTAAATAGACTAGCGGAAAATGATATGTCTAAATATGAAAGTTACATTTTGAAACTTAAGACAAAAATAGAATGGATTCCAACTGGAACGACAGGAACCGGAAAAGCTTTTCAAGACAGTTTGTATAGACGTGTCATTGAAATTTTACAAGGTTGACAGCCCATAACAGCCGTTAGGAAAAATTGTTAGTGTTTAGTTTGATTGCGTTTGTTTATTGGGGAGAAAGTTTTATCTTGGTGAAGCGAAATTAGTTCGCTGGCACCGCGAATTCGCTGTACCGGCTACACGTTACCTGCAAGCTAAAAAAAACATTGCCCATGCATCAAGAACATCCGGATTTTGAAGTGCCGCAAAACAAGAACTCCAAAATTATGGAGATATATTTCGTTGCCGAAGTTTTTATTGATGCTTGAACATTCTGCTTTGTACTTCACAAGAGCTGACAAATTTTCCGACCCTTTCGAAGGGGCAATTCCAAAGACAAACGAGGAAAGTCTTGCCAAATATTTTAGCGAATTTGATAACGCAGGAGAAATGCGAGACCAATTACTTAATCTTTTTAGAGCAAATCGAAAACTAACTTTGGTGAATTGTTGGTATTTGAGTGAACATGAATCAGACGCAATGTGGCAATTATATTCTACAAATGGGATAGCAATTCAAACTACGGTTGATAATTTTCTAACAGCCATTTCTGATTCACAAGATAGAATTCTGCTAGGAAAAGTGAAGTATATTGATTATGATAGTGAGGGATTTTTATATTTAAATGCTCTTTCAAATTTTCTTTATAAAAGAATAAGTTTTGAACATGAAAAAGAAATTAGAGCTGTAATTTGGAATACTGGTGAAATAAAAGATGGTGAGGACGAAATAATTACTCAAATTGTCAATCATGGAAAATACATAAATATTGATTTAAATAAATTAATTGAGAACATTTATGTTTCGCCAACCGCTCCAATATGGTTCCATTCATTAATGAAATTAATTATTAAACGATACAATATTGACAAACCTATAATTCATTCCAAATTATACACGATTGAACAATTCAATGAAACCGATACTTTTTCTGAAATAAAAATTTCTAAAGAAATATTGGAACATTTTTCAAAAAAAGACTCATATCGTGTAAGTGAAGAAAATTTAGCAAATCAAAGAGAGCGATTTAGAGAATATGAAAATTTTCTTACTGAAATCAGTTCTTTAGAAAAAGCAGTTGCACAAGTTAGTTTTAGTGATAAAAAGAATAGTTATAATGGCAAACAAGCTTTATTGATGTTCTCTAAAGTTTCATATTCAAAAACAGAACTGACGAATCTCTTTAACAAAAGTCAATTTAAGAAATTATACTTTATTATTGGAAAGATTGACAACTTCATGCGTGATGTAAATAGCTCCAACCTTACTACCAAAGAGAAAGTAATTCTCGTAAGAAAAATGATTTTCTTTTACAGTGAGAATTTGGCCGAACCAACAATTTATTTATCTACCAAAATTGAACATTATCAAATTACAGAAGAACATCTTCTCGCAGTTGTAAGTTTCACAAAATCTATAACTCAATTAATGATTGAAAAAGAAATATAGCCAGCAGGTAACAGCCTGTAACCGCAATCGCGGAGATTTCGATTAAAATTCGATAAATTTGAATCAATTATTAACCTGAAAATGGTCAACGTATTTCAGGACAAGACAAACAACATCTATCTATGGCATTAAGCTCTAATACTGTAACACACTTCACGAAAAATCTTTCTAGTCTAAAAGTAATTCTAACTGATAATTTTAAAGTTAGATATTGTCGAGAATCAATAAATGTGAAAGCGAAACATTATGACATGCTAATTCCAATGGTATCATTTTGTGACATTCCTTTTTCACAAGTTCTAAAACATATGGACAGTTATGGAAACTATGGATTAGGATTAAAAAAAAATTGGGCTGAAGAAAATGGTTTAAATCCCGTTCTATATCTTGAAAAAAATTCTTTACTTTCAGAAAATATTTTTGATCACTTATATCAACATATAATAGTTGGAAAAAAAACACTTTCAGATTTAGATATCGATGAGAAAAGAAGATTTGATTTTATAAGATATCTAAAAAACTACCAAGGAGATTTGAAACGAGTTGGAAAAAAAACTATTGCGAATTATCGATTTTCAGATGAAAGAGAATGGAGATTTGTCCTTGATCCAGTATTAGATTATCCCCTTTTTGGAAATCTTAAAAAAATAGCTGAGGATAAAATAAAAGAGGCTAAAGAAAAACACAATGCCAAGGTAATTAGCCAAAAGTTAGAGTTTACACCCGAAGACATAAATTATATAATTATAGCAAAGGAAAGCGAAAGAGATATAGTTATTGAAACTTTAGAAAAAGTAAATGGAGGTTATCCTCACGAACATGTAAAAAGATTAACGAGCCGAATTATTTCAGCAGAGCAGTTAAGAACTGATTTCTGATAAACTGCTGCTAACCGCCGCTAACCAAAATGGCTGGATTTTTCTGGCTTGAACGTTCAGTTTTCACGAAGAAAGTTTATCTTCGGCAGAGAGAACTCGGTTCGCTTTGATCCGCGACTGCGGTTAAGGCAAAACGCTGTGTGCTATCTAAAGAGAAATCGGTTAAATTTGAAAAAAAAATTAAATGACAAATGTAGCTCAATCAAGCTCTTGGAAAAAGATAGAAAAATTTTTCGGCATTGTTGGTTTTGTCGCGGCAATCGCAGCAATATTTGGAGTGTATTATCAATTTCAAAACAAAAAAAGTGAAGCTCAATTTGTCATTCTATCAAAAGATTATCTCACTGTAAAAAATAATATAGAAGGATTAGAAAGTAATTTTAAATATATTGGAGAGCCTGTAAAGAACTTATGGCTAATAAAATTTAAAATTATTAATTCAGGAGATTTAACACTAATAGGAACTGAAAGAGAATCTTCACTACTCGATTCTATAATAGTTTTTCAATTTGCGAAAAACGTTCAAATTCTTGATAAGCTTAATTTAGTTTTTAATAATTTTCCTGAGCATAATTTATCAAGACAAAGTATAAACAGTTTAAGTTTAAAATTCAAGCAATGGCGACCAAATGAATCCGCCGTCTACTCGATTTATATAAAATCCGATAATCAAAATCCCTTAATAATACCAAAAACTTCTAGAATAATTAAAGATGGAAATATTATTGTAGATGACCTTACAAATAACAAACTGCATAACAAAAAGCCTGCAATTGATCATTTTTTAAATAGAGAAACTGCATTGTTTGGTAGAATCTTAGGTATTATACTTGCCAGTTTATTATTACTAGCAATATTAATCTACACATTTGGGATAATGCTTCCTCAATGGTTCAAATTAAGAAGATGGCTTTGGAAGCATTCAAATACTTTTTCAATATTTTTACGGGATTTTGACATATCTAAAATTTCTGTAGAATCAGCAAAACTTCAATTTTCTTTAAATAAAGAAAAATATATGAAAGATCCAACGACTTTAAATTTAGGTACTGTATGGGGAGAATGGAAAAAGAAGGGATTTGAAAAAGTCCCAGATATGGACTCATCTCCTGTAAATTGGAAACACTTTTGGCTTTTCGTTTTAGTTATCTCCATTTTAATAATGTGTACTTTATCAATAATTTTTGGTTTAATTATATACTAAATAGTACACAACGGAGAGCTGTGCTGAAAAGCAAACTTTTTAACTAGTTTTTTATCATTGGCATAATGCTTCGATAACCCCCATCATATTTAATTGCATATTTTGCAATGACAATAGCTTGTTTTAATATTTTATAAAAACTGTATTAATGCAAGTTCTTAAAGCTACATTTAAAAACATTAACTAATTTATTGTCAGTGTATAGTTTAATTGCGTTTGTTTATTAGGGAGAAAGTTTTATCTTGGCGGAGGGAACCCGATCCATTTGGATCAGCGACTGACAGTTACAGGCCAAACGTTAGCTGTAATCATATACAGAAATCTACTAAAAATGAATTACTTTAAATACACAACATTTGACACTACTAAACTTATTATTGAAAATAAAACTATTAGATGGTCAAGTCCTTTAAAATTTAATGATATCGAGGAATGTCAATTTGTACCATATTCAAAAGAAAGCTTTGAAAAGGCTAATCGTGAATATTATGACATTCTTATAAAAATTGCAAGAGGTGAAAATTTAGAAATAGATTATGATAGAATAAGTCCTATAACCCATATGATTATAGCGATGATGCGAATATCAATTGAACAAAACACTTTTGATTCATCAAATATAATAGACAATGTACTCAATTTAGCAAGTAATCCTGAAGCAGACTATAGAGAATATATCAATAAGGGTTTAATAAGAGTCTTTAGAATACTTTGTGTTACAGCTAAATTTGATAATAGATTAATGTGGGCTCATTATGGTGCTGAACATTACGGCTGTGTTATACAATTGTCTAAATTATACATTAATAAGCCACGAGGTTTAACAGAAGGAAGAGTTGATTATCACGAAAATTTATATCCAAAAACAAACTCATTAGAGATACTTTTATATGGAGAAACACCAGAAATAAGAGATTTAATGATTCAAGATGTTATTTTTTCCAAAAGGTCAATTTGGAATTATGAAGAAGAGTTTCGATTAATGTATTCAGAAAATTTCGGTAACATTAAATTTGAACATAATTTTCAAACTAATGAAAAGTCGCTAAATGCATCTAACCAAACAGACCAACTTTTCACAGACGTATCTATCGACAAAGATTTTATTAAGTCTATAACTTTTGGTGCAAGAGTTGCTGAGGAAAAAATACTCGAAATGAAAGAACATCTGAAATCGAACGATATTGATTGTACTTTATACAAAATGATATTGAACGGTTCCTCGCTAGAAAGAATCACCTTATAAAAATAACTACAGCTAACGGTAAGCAAATTACGCTAGTTTTCGGTAAGTTGAACGTTTGGTTTTCACGAAGAATGTTTTATCTTGGCAGAGAGAACTCAATCCGCTTATTCAGTGAGTTCTCAAATACGCGAATGTTAGGCAATATTCTAAACTAAAATTAAATGATCAAGATATTTCTTTCACACAAATTTGACGATAAAAATAAAACCAAATTAAAACTGATTCAAGATTTAAGTTATCTAGATGGTGTCAAAATTTGGAGAGCGGAAGAGCAAATTGTTAAAGGTGATTCAATATCGCAAAAAATTACTAAAGCTATAAAAGATAGCGACTATTTTATTCAAATCATATCTGACAACGAAAGTTACTGGACGAATGCTGAAATCGAACTAGCGTACGCTGAGGAAATAGCAAGTCAAAATTTAAAAATTATCAGAGCTGTTGTTAAAGGAGATAAAGTTGGTGGCGCTTTATTAGGCCAAGGAGCGCGAGGCGTAACACTCAATTTTTCCAAAAAATATGACGAGGCCTTTACTCATTTAAAAAATATTATTGGCATTGATTCGTTAAAAAAAATAATCGATTTCAATTTAGATATTGTTACTCTTAGCAAACCAATTATTTTAGTAACAAATCAAGTAAACGAAAAACTAATAAACTACTTTTCAAAAAATCCTCATGAACTAAAAACCGTTGATCGAAGATTGTTTGAAGAAATGATAGCTGAAATTTTTAACGGATTTGGCTATGAAGTTGAGCTTACCCAAAAGACAAGAGATGGTGGACGAGACATTATAGCTATTAAAAATTCTGAAGCTGAACTAAAATATCTAATTGAATGCAAGCGTCCAGATCCTGGGAATGTAATTGGAATCAAGCCCGTGCGAGAACTTTTTGGTGTAAAACAAGATGAAAGGGCTACAAAGGCTATTTTAGCAACAACATCTTATTTTTCAAAAGATGCTTTACAATTTTTCGATCGCAACAAATGGGAATTAGAGTCTAGAGATTTTGAAGGATTAATGGATTGGATCGAAAGATATAAATCCGCGAAGAATATCGCCTAACAGAAAACTGTGCAAAACAAATAATTTTGTCTGTTTTTTATCTGACTATTGGCAATACACTGCGATGACCTGTGTCATACCCAACCACAAATTTAACAATTGCAGAAGCTTGTTCCAGTATCTAATAATTAACTTATTGTTAGTGTAAAGATTGACTGCGTTTGTTTATTACGTAGAATGTTTTATCTTGGCGGAGGAAACTCAGTTTGCTTAAACCGCGACTGACGCAAATTTGCAAAACGTTGGTATAAATGCTAAATCAAAAATAAACATAATGAGCATCCAAAGTATTACAAGTTCAATTTCAAGTGTTGATCGAGAGATTAGTTCTATCGAAAGTCAAATCCAATCTATCGCAAATAATATTACACGAAAGGAAAAAGAAGCTCATTCCTATATGGAGAAAATTCAACGCGAAAAAGATTTAAAGCGTATGATTTCTTACCAGAAGGATTTGACAAGAAAAAATGAAGAAATAAATAAGTTGCAAAAAGACAAATCTGCTAAGACGAAGTCGCTAAATGATAAACAAACCAAACGTTTAGTATTACTCCAATCTTTGTCTAAAGAAGAACAACGAGAAAGGGATAAAGTCAAAAAAGAACAAAAGGAAATTCTTTCTGTCCAACAGGATATTACTCGAGAAATGGAAAGACAAAAAAGGCTTCAAATTGCAGAACTAAATGATCGTTTAATTTTTAAACATTCTCCTGAGATCGAGAACAAAACATATGATGTTTTTGTGTCTCATGCATCAGAAGATAAAGTAGAATTTGTACGACCATTTGTTAATTTCTTGAACGAAAAAGGTGTACAAGTTTGGTATGATGAATTCGAACTTAAGGTTGGCGATAGATTGAGAAGGTCTATTGACAACGGTTTAAAAAATTCAAGATTTGGAATTGTTGTTTTATCTGAATCGTTTTTCAATAAAGAATGGCCACAAGTGGAATTAGACGGATTATTTGCTCGAGAAATAGAGGGCGAGAAAGTAATTCTTCCCATTTGGCATAACATATCAAAAGACAAAGTTAGAAGTTACAGCCCGACAATTTCAGATATTCTTGCAATCAATACAGCATCATTTACAATTGAAGAAGTTGCCGAACAAATGGCTAAAAGAATTTTAGAGTAAAGCACTTTCACGAACAGTCAGTAAGCAAAATTGTCAGTGTATAGTTTGATTGCGTTTGTTTATTAGGGAGAAAGTTTTATCTTGGCGGGGAGAATACAACTCGCTCTGATCCGCAACCGCGTGAGGCGGCCTAACGTTAGCTGTGACTAAACCAAATAAGGAAATATGCCAACACAATTAAAACTAGCCGATATACTTAATATTTTGAGTATAGGTATTCTATTTCAACTTATTCTTTTTTGTTTTGTTTACAATGTAAAAAAAGAAATTTTAATCGAGAGCATAGGAAAGCTGGACTCTACAGTAATAACTGGACTCGCAATAATTTTTAGTTTTCCTGCGTGGAGACTTGTTTCTAATTTTGTAGATTATGTGATGAGTCCCCGACGCCAGGTTAAAAAACCAATCTATAATGAATTAAAAAAAGAAGATAAAGCAAAGGAAACGGCACAAAAAGTTTCAATAAACATATTTACAGCATTAACATATTATAATTTAAAAATATCTTCTGAAATTTCTTCTTTATATAGATTACTTTTTTTCGATTTAAAAAAAACAGAAGGTATAGCACCTTCTATTTTAATAACAAAATTAAAAACTCAACTTTCTTCAGTAAATATTTTAGCTACAAATAGTATAAGAGAAATATTTAAAATAGACATCTCGACGTTAACAACAAATGAACATGAAGACTTATACTATTTAATTAAAAGTTACATTTCTGTAAATAGAAAAGATAATCAAACTTTATTATATGAAAGATATCATATGGTTTTAAACTATCATGTTAGACTGGCAATCCTTTGCAATTTTATCACTTTGATAAGTATAATGTCTTTGGCTTATAATTTTGTAGATGAGTTTTATTTTTCCACTCCAATCAAGGATTTGAGTCATGATATTTACCTTTATACTTTGATACTATCAATAATTGGAAGTAAGCATTTTGGAGGTTTATGTAGAATTTATAACAACAGTGGTATCTTTTTGCTTATAATGGATTTCAATAATGTTGCCAAGTCAAATAATTAACCACAACTAACCGAAAACTGTGCTGAAAAATAAACATTTTAACTAGTTATTTATCATTGGTAAAACGCTTCGATAACCCACATTATAATTACTTGCGAATTTTGCAATTAAAAATTAGTTTCAATAATTTATTACACACTGCTATTAATGTCAGTTTTTACTTTTTCCTCTGTTTGTAGTCCGTTCACTTTGTTATGGTTTTCCCGTAGCGTATAATATTTCGAACAGTTACATTTTGTGTTTTCAAAATATTATATACATTAGCAGTGTAAGCGTGATATCTAAGTTAGCTGTCATTTATGAAAGAAGAACTTCGAAAATATTTCAATTCCCAAAAAGAAAAAGGCTTTCTAAAAGAGCATAATTTTCAAAAAATATATTCTGAATTTTTAGATTTTCAAAAATCATTTTTTCCTAAAAGAAAGAAAAATGATCTCTTAAAAGATGATTTTGATTTTTTGCATTTAATCTATTATCGAAACTCTGCTTTATGGTTAAATATAAATACAAAATTCGACTTCTTAAAACACGAAAAACTTGACGATATTTCAAAACTATTTTATGATTATATAAATATCTTAACGCTAACTCAAAATAATTTGCTAACCATTGACCACTTGTGCTATAATGGTTTTGATCATCAAGCATTTCTAATCGTTCGAAATCATCTAGAATTATTTGAATTAGCATTATCAATCTTAGGCGATGAAGAAATGTATCAGTTTTATAAAGAATTAATTGGTCAAGGCGAAAATGCAATTAATAGATCAATAAAGTTCTCAAACACATCAAAAACCAATCAAAAAATTTTAAAAAAAATAAGAGAAAAGCCCGGATTTGAATTTTATGATGGTTTTTTTAAAGATTTGAGCGAATTTAAAATTAATAATTATAAAAAATATTCTGCATCTGTGCATCCTGACAGAACTACTGTTTGGATAAGTGCCCATGCATCAACTGATGATGAAACATTAAAAACATGTTACGGTGGAAAAAGAAGTAAACGAACTCAAGATATTCTATATGACATCTTTTTGATTGAAGTTATTCTTTTTCAATATATTTTAGCGGTACAAATAAATTCTCACAAAATGAACTTCGAAAAATATGGAAAAGATGCTGAGGAAATGGCGTTTCTTGTCGCAGGTGTTTGGCATTTGTATGGAATAAAAATAAAAAAATATTACAAAAAATAAACGACAGCTAACCTTAGGTAAGCGAAATTGTCAATGTATAGTTTTATTGCGTTTGTTTATTAGGGAGAAAGTTTTATCTTGGCGGAGCGCTTTGTTCGCTTGCAACGCTAATTCGCTTATCAAAAATATGAAGAATATAATTTTAACTTTTGTCCTTATTTTATTTTCTTCATTGATTACTTTTTATTTTTCATCTTTTACTAACCTTTTTCTAATTTTATTAGTTCCAGGAATTCTTTTCGGCACGAGTTTAACTTTGCCAAGTTTTAAAAATATAGACAATAGAATAAGTTTTTTATGTTTCTTTCTTTATCCAATATTGTGGATAATTAGTTTATTGCAATATTTTTTTCTTCAAATGATAACAAATTCAGAAAATGCCTTTATACCATATATCGTAAATGGTTTTACTGCCGGAATTGGTGTATCGATAATTTATAAATATCAATTTGGATTCAAAAATGATAAAATTGCAGTTATAATGATTTGCTGTTTGAGCATCTTTTCAATGCTAATAGCTAATTATATATTTGATAGTCCGCAAGACAAAGAATTGAATCTTGGTAAAATTATAGCGATCTGGCAAATGATTGTCGGATCAGGAATCTTAATTAGTCGCAAGGAAACGTTATATAACAGCGTCTAAGCGAGATTGCAGTGTATAGTTTGATTGCGTTTGTTTATTTGGGAGAAAGTTTTATCTTGGTGGAGAGAACTGCTTCGCTAATTCGCTATCGCTCGTCTCAGTTCACTGGAATTGCGAATTTGCTTACCGGCGACACGTTAGTTGCAATTTTATAAAAACTCACTGCAAATGAAAATTGCTTTACATTTTAATGCTAATCACAATGAATTTAACGGAATGTATGGCTATGCAATATATTCTAAAATATTCAGTGTATTATTAGCTAATAGAACTTTAAATATATCATCAAAAATATTTGTTGGTGATTTACTTTTTATGCATTACAGCCGAGAAGTAGTCGAAGAACAAACTACAGGAAATACAACACGAACTTCATATAAAGTAAACGAAGAAAAATACTTGACATTGATTAATAATTGGTTGTATTCGGAGGAAAATAATTGGAAAAGATTTAATGATGAAAAACTTGATTTAGTATGGAATCATAATGTATTCGCTGTTTGCTTTGAAAGTGTTGACTTGAGAAATGCAGAATATCTATTTGAGAACCTTAAGTCTTATGAACCATTTATTGGAGCAATGGAAATAAATGATGGCAACAAAGTACATTGGCTACTTTATAGTGAAGCTCTAATTCCATATGCAAGAATTTCAAATAGAAAACTCAATTTATTGCACGATTACCAAAGTGACGATTTTGATACAGAAATGCAAAAAGAATATATTGAGTTAGGATTTGAAAATGTTCAATTCGAAGATTTGAAAATGCGATATACAATTTTTGATAAATACCATAACTTTGAACAAGCACGGAGAATTGCGGAATGGAAAAAAGGCTTTGGATCGTCATTGGCTTACATTGCCGATAATATCGTTTCAGAATTAGGAGACACTGCTCCAGAATTAGGAAATAAATTATGGTCGGCTCTTAACACATACGACAGTGCAGAAACTAATGAGCAATATGCCCAAGTAGTTACCACTTGTAGAAGAATTTTTGAGTATGTAACGGATTGTATATTTCCTCCTCAAGATGAGCCAAGCGATACTGGAAACTCCTTGAAAGGAGATAAATATCGAAATAGAATTTTCGAATATGCAAAACAAAAACGAATTAGCTCGACCAATGTTGATTTAATTGTTGCTTCAACAGAAATATTATTTGCACAATGGTCTAAATTAAATAACCTAGCAAATAAAGGTGTTCATGCAGAAGTTTATAGAAAAGAAACAAGACGTTGCTTAATTAGAACAGTTATGATGATTGATGATATAATATCGCTCACAGATGGTCGCGATGTTGAAGAATAAAAACCACACCTAACAGAGAACTGTGCTAAAAAACAAACATTTTGACTAGTTTTTTAGCATTGGAAGGACGCTCGATAACACGCATCATATTTAATTGCGGATTTTGCAATTAAAAATTAGTTTTTATAATTTGTGTTAATGCAAGTTCTTAAGCTGCATTTAAAATTTATTGTTAGTGTATAGTTTGATTACGTTTGTTTATTAGGGAGAAAGTTTTATCTTGACAGAGAGGAACTAGGTCCGCTGGCATCGCGAATTCGCCTAAAGGCAACGTTAGTGATAATTCTGAAAAAGCGAGCCGTTTACCGACGATTTTCAAAAAAAATTAATACATTTAAAAATATCTAAATTAAATAACAAGAAATGAGTAATCAACAATTAGAGGAAAAAGACCAAGAAGATGCTGATAGAAAATTAGCAAAAACACTTGGAATAAGTTATGCAGAACTTACAGAATTAGTTTATGACATTCACGAAAATGAAAGTGAAGATGGACTCGTTTATGGTCAATATGTAGAATTTAATAAAGATGTATCTCCTGAAATCTTAAAAAAAATTAAAGGGTTAGATCAAAATTATACAGTTTATATTTAAATAGAAATAGTTATGCAAATAGACAAAATACGAGAACAAATAGCAGAATTAATTTCTAGCGACATTGATGTTTGGAATGATGTTTTGAATAATACTTCTCCAGGAAATTATGGATGTGATCATTGGGAAGCTGAAATAGATTATAATGACATTTTTGTAAATATTCCTGAGAGATCTTTTACAGTAAAAAACGGGAATTTTTCTGCTGATTTAATTATGGGTTCGAGTAAGGGTGATTCTAGCTTTAATGAATCATATAGTAAATCATTTTCTGCAAAAGGAAAATTTGACTTTAAAAATTCTGATGACTTAATTATTGACGAAATTGAAATTGACATCGATTCTGACATTTATGGCGAGGATTAGATAAAGAACTACCGCTAACAGTCTGTAAGCAAAATTGTCAGTGTATAGTTTGATTGCGTTTGTTTATTGTGGAGAAAGTTTTATCTTGGTGGAGAGAGAACTTTGGTCGCATCGATCCGCAAATGAGGAATACCGGTGACACGTTAGCGGTAATGCTAAAAAATGGAGATAAATCAACAATCCAAAATCATCAAAATTTCAAATAAAAAAGTATGAACGAAAATGAAAACAAACGAATTGATATAACTTCGACCGCTATCGAAAAGACAGTCGATCTAGCTAAGAGTTTTATTGAAAAACTTTTAGGTGCTTCATTTGAAGAAACTGGTTTATTAATTGCCGATAATATTAAACTCATACGATTTAAAAACCAAATCAAAATTCTAACTAAAGCACAAAAAATAGTAAATGAAAATAATATCGATATAAAGAAAATTTCACTAAAGCAATTAGTTCCCTTATTGGAGTATTCAAGTCTTGAGGATGATGAAACTCTTCAAGATAAATGGACAAATTTGATGGTCAACTTTATTGATTCGAATGAAAATTATACTTCAACTATATTTCCATTTATTTTAAATCAAGTCTCTACAAATGAATTGAAGATTCTTGAAATGTTTTACACACTACCCAAAATAGATATTAATTCTAAGGGTTTTAGAAAAATAGAATTTGACAATCTTGTTAGATTGGGAGTTATTGTACAATCGTATGACGATGAAATATTTATATACAACGAAGATGAAGTTAAAGTCATACCTTTTTATTTCAATATAACAGACCTCGGGAAAGAATTTTTTAAATGTTGTTTACCTAGAAAGTAATACAATTCATTAATTGTTAGTTTCCATAGAGAACTACCACTAACCGCCGGTAGGCGAAATTGTCAGTGTATAGTTTGATTGCGTTTGTTTATTAGGGAGAAAGTTTTATCTTGGTGGAGGGAATTGAGTCCGCTGGTATCGCGAATTCTCTTAACCGACGAAACGTTAGCAGCACGCATAAAGACCGACACGACAACAACAAACAGACTACTCAAAAAAGTAAACAGTGTTTTGACAGCTGATTAACATACGGACTTTAAATCAAACGGAGACAAAACATGCCCAATAATGGCAGACAACTACGAAATTTCTTTTCCGCATAAATTTTTAAATACTGCAAAGGGGAAAGGATTTTAAAGAAGATATTTAAAGGGAAGTTGATTGTTGAGTAACAAAAAAGTAAATGACAGATTATGAATGATATTCAGATTAACAAAATTTTAAATAATGCAAAAGTTTTAAGTTCAATCGCCGAGGAGCCTTTAGCAAAAAAGGTTTTGGAAATAGATTTGAATGCGGAAAGCTTAAAAAATCAAGACCTTTTATTACGCCTAATAAGAAGTTTGGATCAATATATAAATAAGCAAAGGACTCTCATTTATGTTGGGTTCGTCGGCCACTACTCATCGGGAAAATCCAGCACGATTAATAAATTGCTTAACTTAAAAGAAACAATAAATGTAAGGAGCACAGGTTTAAATCCTACTGATAAAGCCATTACCTTACTTACTGAGAACAAGAATTCTAGTTCATTAGTTTTAATGAATAGAGAGTCGGGTAATGTTCCTGTCAGAACATCGTTTATTAATGAATCACTATTAAATAATTTAGTGATTGCAGATACGCCCGGTTCTGGAGATCCTCAAGTAGTAAACGAAATGATTCAAGATTTTTTACCAATATGTGATTACATATTGTATTTTATTTCTGCAGCAAACCCAGTTGACCAAGCCGATCTACCTTTACTTATACAAAAAACAAAAAAGCTTCCGTTTATTCAAACACTTTTTGTCATCACCAGAACTGATGAGTTTAGGATAAATAAATCACTTCCATTAACAGGGGAGAACATCGATTTTCCAAAGAAAGATCAGTTCATTGGGCAACTTATCTCAAGAATTAAAGAGCTAGTTGGGATTGACACCATGAAAACTAGCGACTTTATTTTTATTGATAATGAATTCAATTATGAAATTGATAAGCTCAAAGAAACACTTCTTTCTTGGACAACAAATATTGACAAAGAGGATTTATTAAAGATTCATGGATATAAAGTTGAATACTACAGGGCTAACCTAAATGGCATATACTCCTACTTTACAAAAACAATTGATCAGAAAATTATAAAAAGTAAAGAGTTTCTTAAGACCGCTAATGAAAATATTTTGAGATTTGATAAGAGTATTGAATTGAATAACGAAAAACTAAAATTTCTATGGACAAAAAGTGACTCGGCCTTTAAGCAAGCCTTAAACGATGAATTGAAATCATTAGATGAAATAGTACAAAACTCCTTTGTCACTGTTTTATCCAATGAGAAAGAGGTTCAAAATGAACGCAAAATGATTTCTCAAAATATTGAAAATCAAGTAACCGGCTACTTCGGTAAAATAATTTTGGACCTAAATAATCATTTTAAACAGAGGCTGAGGGAAATTAAATATAACTTATTAGATAACATCAACAATGGCGATATCGTAATGGAGAATCTAAGTCATCTTTTCCCGGGAAGGTTAGATTTTGAAATGCCAAACCAAAATTTAGACATTGACTTTTCAAAAATTAACGATCACGCAAAATTATATCTAGGAAGAGTTAATACTTATCTTAATGATATGAAGTCTGCTATAAGGTCAAGAACTTACAATTATAAAAATCAAATTTCCAAGGAATTAATAATAAAGTCTATCACCCAACTTTATAATCAAGGGGAGAATACAATTCATGAAAATTTTGACCAATACTTCGAAAGAATTCAAATGTATCGCAGTACTGTTTTAACGCGAAATACGAAGGAAACCATTGAAAAGTTAAGAATTGGTACTCAATTGGATGAATTGGATGATGATTTCTCAGACGATTTTATGACCGAAATGAAAAATAAAGCCACATCGGAAGTTTATTATTCAAATATTGATGATATAAATGAGTTGCAAAAAGTAATTGAGAAAAGTACTTCTGATGTATTGAACCTTAAAATTTCAATGGATAAAATTGTAATTTCAAATGAGCTAACTCATCACATACTAGGGAAAGAAAACATTGACATTTCGCTGCTAACAAATGATTTAATTACTAAAGGAGAAGAAATGGTTAACAAAGATTACCAAATTCGATTGCATGAAGTACTAGAAAAACATAAGACAAAATACAATAGCTATTTATTTTCACTAACACAGATAAAAAAGCTAAGAAATAAGAAAATATTAAAATGGACTGTATTTATAAGTTGTATATTTATTCTGATATACTTTGCACTCAAGTTTTCTAATATTGTCAAGCCTTCAACTATTATCAGTGACGTTATAATTGGGTTAGTTTGTACTGCTTTAGGACATTTAATTGCTCGAATCTATGGTATGTTTAGAGCTGATGTTAAAAAGATTTCATTAGAAAGCAAGGATCAGTTTATTAAAACTACAAAATCCGAATTACTTCAAAGTTTTAGTGAAGACTTTTGGGATGAAATTTCTAAAAAAGTAACTGAGCCTAGGACCGATATTAATTATAGCGCATTAAAAAGCATTTTCAATAAAAAAAGTGACCCTATCTTATTCAATATAACATCAGAAAAACAAGGTGTACTAGATGATTTGAATAAGATAAACAACGAAATAATTCTTGAAATAGATAATTACAAATCAAAAGTTAATCAATTTTATAACAAGCAAGCTTTGATATTCCAAGAATCTGAAATAAACATTGAAAAAATTGGGTTAATCACAAAAAAAATTAAAGAAACAGCTATAAAACCATCTTTTGATCTATTAAGAGAGACAACTGATAATCTAGAAAATGTCAAGCTAAAAATAGAAGCCATTTATATTGACTTAAAGTAAAACAACACACAAATTGATTATTAACTCCTTACTATCTTGCTATTCCTCTTATTTTTTGATCATATATTTCATTGAACCACATTGTTTTTACCATATGGTTTACTTTATCCTCAGTAAGTTTATTGTATAATTCTAATTTACCATTTATAAAATTCAAAAACTCTTCATCTAAAGCATCGCTGAATTTATCTTTAATGTTGTCTTTGCTATTTTTATTATTGAAATAGCTCATTAATTCATCGTTAGAAAAAACGTTGTTTTTAACTTTCGCTAATTCTACTTTATCTTCTTCTGAGATATCCATTCCAAAAGTATCATTCAATACTTTTATTATTTTTTCCAACCACTCGTATTCTTCTTCAGCTGGTTTAACAGTAGCTCCTGGATTCATACCCTGCATTCCAGCATTAGCGGATTGAAGTTGTAAATCCGTTGTAAACTGATGTTGTAACTTATAACTATCTAAATCAATTTCTCCCAACACTTCAGTAGGAAGTTCAGTAGCCATAGCAGGTAGCTTTTTAAATAATGAAGATAAAAACACATACCATTTTTCTAATTCTACATCCGTAAATGTTATAATTTGCGATAGGAAACGATATACTCTCACATAGTTTTTCATTTCAGCTTTGAAAATAATTTTCTTTTCATCGCTTAGATTATTTTGAAATCGTTTTACTGCTTCGTTTAAAATAGGTTGTATTTTTTCTTTGTCATCATTTTTACGAAAAAATATTTCTGCAAAAGCTTCTATATCATTCTTATAAATTAGATTTTCGGCTTCAATTTTATTTAGAATATCATATAAACTGTTTGGGTCCGTTTGGTCATCCAATTCCATATAATTACTGCCGTAGTATTCTTGAAAGTCAGCTTGAACTTGTTCCGGATCATTAACAAAATCTAAAACCATCGTAGTATCTTTTCCAAAAGTAGTTCTGTTTAATCTACTTAAAGTTTGAACAGTGCTTGTACCACCTAGTTTTTTATCTACAAACATTGTTTGTAGCAAAGGTTCATCAAAGCCAGTTTGATACATGTTGGCAACAATTAGAAGGCGGTGTTGTGGTAATTTTAACGCATCAGTTACATCAATTTTGCCGCCTAAACTGTTCATGCTTTGCATTGTGTAATCTTCACCCGTTTCTTGGTCGGTTACAGTACCACTAAATGCCACTAATGCATTATATGGTAATTTCATTTCTCTCATAATTTCGTCAAACTTACGTTTGTAACGAACCGCATGTAAACGAGATTTTGTAACAAGCATAGCTCTTGCTTTACCTTGAATTTCATTTTGAGTTTGAGAAATAAAATGCTCTAGCATAATTCTAGTTTTTTTCTCAATTGCATGGTCGTGAAGGTCTACATAAGAAGAAAGTAAACGAACTGTTTTTTTCTTATCATATTCTTTATCTTCTAATTCTGTTCTTTTTACTAATTTATAGTATCGTTTCCAACTCATGTAGTTTTTAAGAACATCTAAAATAAAGCCTTCTTTTATAGCTTGTTCCATAGAGTACAAATCGAAAGCTTGTTTTTGACCATCGATAGTGGTACCAAACATTTCTATTGTTTTTGGTTTAGGTGTAGCTGTAAATGCAAAGAATGATATATTCTCTTGATCGCTTTTACTTTTAATTTCATCTTCGATTATATCATCTAAACTTTTTGCACCTTTATCTTCATTTTCTGCTTCATCAAGCGATAATGCTTTACGTAAATGTCTAGCTGCTTCTCCAGTTTGAGAACTATGCGCTTCATCAATAATAACGGCGTATTTTTTATCTTTATTTTGGGCTACTATATCTGAAATTATTGGAAATTTCTGAAGTGTGGTTACAATTACTCTAGTGCCTCTATCGATTGAAGCTTTTAAATCTTGTGCTGTCTTTTTTTCATCAATATATTCAACTACTCCTGGAGTATGTTCGAATTGACGAATGTTGTCTTGAATTTGTCTGTTTAATACTCGACGGTCTGTTACAACAATAACACCATTAAACGAGGCTCTTTCATCATCTAAATCTTGATAGAAGTCCGATAATCTATGAGCCAACCAAGAAATTGTATTTGATTTACCGGAACCAGCAGAATGTTGAATTAAATATTTTTTTCCAACTCCGCCAACTTTTATAGCTTTTACAATTTTTTGCATTGCTCTACGCTGATGGTAACGAGGAAAAATAAGTTTAACACTTTCCTTTTCTTTTAAAGATTTTGATTTAGTATCCCAATAAGTTTCTTTATCAATTTGTACGTTGATATAGTTTTGAATTAAATCCATAAGTGAATCTTTTTTCAAAACATCTTCCCATAAATATGATGTGGCATACCCATTATGGTCTTCATTTATTAATGCTTTATTAAAAGGTAAAAAACGTGTCTGTTTCCCTTTTAATTCCGTACACATACTTACTTTTTCAGTACTTACTGCAAAGTGAACTAAAAGACGCTTGAATTCAAAGAATGTTTCTCTTGGATCACGAAATGAAATATACTGTTTAATTGCATCATGGAGGTATTGCCCGGTTAGTGCATTTTTTAATTCAATAGAAATAACAGGCAATCCATTTAAAAATAATACAATGTCAATTGAATTTTCATTTTGTTTTGAATATTTTAATTGACGAATAACTGTTAGACGGTTCTTTTTATACCATTCTTGATGTTCCGGTGTTTTGTTGTGAGTAGGTTTAAAATATACCAAATCAATATTTTGACCTCTATCTTTTATTTTTTCACGAAGTACCTGAATGGTTTTATTTTGAGTTTTTTTAATAGAATCTACAACACGTTCTACAATTTTAGCATCAGTATTTACTCCATATTGAAGAACTAGTTTATCATATTTCTCTTTTTGGGTATCTTTTATAAACCCTACAATATCTTCTGGAATAACACACCAGTCTTTGTTGTATACTGAATTGTCTTTTTCAATATATTCAGAAAAGCCTAGCTCAATTTCTTGAGTCAGATGTCTTACAATATGTTCTTCAAAGTCAATTTCTCTAAATCCTGTTGCCATTTATTTATTTATTTTATTTCAGTTACATCAGCATCGTCTTGTAATGCTAATTCACTCATCCCTACTGGTTACTGATAATTCTTTTTTAATTTCAACCCCTAAAGCATGGAGCTTTGTTGCTTGAACCATCAAGTTATCTCTACCAGTACTTAATTGACTAAAAGCATCTTTAACTAATTGTAATTGTTTACCTAAATTAGTTTTTGACCATAACCAAGTTACTGATGCACCAATTATTAATGCAATTTTTGAATAGATTATTATTGTTATCATTTTAATTTTTTTTGATTAATGGGTCCAGTTTTCTAAATCAAATTTACCTGTCACAGCTTCATAAATAATTGATTTTCGGAATTCCTTTAATTTTTCAATTTGTGATGTTACTTTAAGTTTTAAAGTGTTTAATCTACTTAAAGATTCATCAATATGTTTTACAATTAATTCTTGTTCATTTAATGGTGGTAAAACCATTTTAAAACGACCAACTGCCTCTTGTGTTATACCATAAAACGTTGTACCTGTCTTATTTAATTCAATATGAACATAGAACATTTCAGACATTAATTGATAATATAAAAATTTAGGTAAGTATGAATTATCAGTTGGTCTAAGAACTAAAAGATGACTATTCAAACTTGCCTTACCAGGTAATTCATTAATAAATAATAATTTACCAATAGTACCATCCTTTGTCATTAAAACATCATTCAATCTTAATTTAATTTCAGGAGCTTCATTATACCTTTCTTCAGTAATGTGATAAACTTCGTTCCATCTAATAACACCATCTTTAAAATTCATTCCAGTAATCAAATATGGACCAACTTCAGTAAATTCTTCATGTTTTAATCCCTGCCATCCAATCCTGCCCTTCATGTAAGTATTACGACTCAGTTTTTTTACTGACCAATGTTCTGGTATTTCATCAAGAAACTTAATGTTACTATTTTTCATTTTAACATTAGGATTCTCTCCCTTAGTAATTGCTTCATTAACTATAGCTTGACTTTTGTCCTTAAATAATTCTAT
>Ga0081606_1000229_pt1 | contig 23720 bp, 25 predicted proteins | sample EareggfetidaYelm_FD_71127 | JGI IMG/M metagenome (GOLD analysis project Ga0081606, IMG submission 71127) | Earthworm egg capsule microbial community from the University of Washington, USA - E. fetida Yelm (SPADES assembly) (version 2) | ecosystem: Host-associated > Annelida > Reproductive system... | reverse complement strand
CGGGCCAGGACGCCGGTCAGTATGCGCTCCGAATCGTCCAGGTAGCGCGCCAGCGCCAGCGCCGCTGCGTTGCGCTGGCCTTGCACCAGCAGGCCGTGGATCAAGCGTTCGCGTGCGATCCAGTCCGATGTCTGAATGCGGCTTTCGTCCACTTCCGAAGCGAACACCAGACGCAGTTGCGCGCACAGCGTGCGAAAGAACTCGTCGAGCAACCGGCTGCCCAACTGCGCGACCAGATGCTGGTGCACCTGCAGGCTGAGCGTGCCGACGCGGCGCCAGTCCTGCCTGGCCAGCGCGCGCTCGGCCGCCTGGTTGGCGGCCAGCATCTTGTCCAGCAGCGCGGGCTTGAGCGCGCGCTCGTCGCTGATGGCCTGCAACTCCAGCGCGCGCCGCGCCGCGTAGATGGCACGCAGATCCTTGCGTTCCATGCGGCGCACGATCACGCCCTTGTGGCGCACGAAGGTGGCCAAGCCTTCGTGGCCCAACTGGTGCAGGACTTCGCGGATGGTGTTGCGCGACGCGCCGTAGGTCGCGGCAAGCTCGACTTCGACCAACTGCGTGCCGGGCGGCAGCTTGCCGTCGATGATGTCGTCGCGCAGCCGGTGGTTGATCCGCTGCGCCAGCGGCAGCGCCGGGGTCACGGGCGTCGTGATGACCACGCGACTTTTTCCGGATGCAGGCCGTGGACGCCCCGGTACGGGGAAACTTCGGGCGCCGTCCAGCCTTGCAGCAGCGCCGGGTCGAGCGCGTAGACCTCGACGCCCAGCGGCCTGCAGACATCGACCGGATCGCGCGCCTGCGGCCCCCACATCGGCACCGACAAATCGCCGCCGGGGCAGGTGGAGATGGCGCACAGCAGGTCGATCTCGGCGAAGAACTCCAGAAAGTCGCCAGGCTGCGCCGGGCAAGCCTTCATGAAGTACTTGTCGTCATCGTTCAGGCCCGTGACCTGGAACACGTTGAGCACGTCATGCACATCGAACTCGGTCAGGCCATGCGGCGCAATCGCGCGGGTCAGGTTCGAGTGGCAGTGAAAGTGAAAGTCCTGGCCCGTCAGCAGCCGGTTCACATAGGGGTCGCAGCGGGTGCCCAGCAGATCGTGCACGCGGGCGCCGTCGTGGTCCGCGCCGTAGCCCGCCAGCGTGTCTTCGGTGATGGTGGCCAGCGGGCGCAGATAGGGCAGCGTCGACCAGAGCCGGTCGTGCGTGCTGACATGCGCCTGCTGCAACTGCCGCGTGCGCGCGGCCCACATGCGCTCGCGCGGGTTGTGCAGATTCCAGAGGTTCAAGTCGGCGACCTGCGGGCCTTCGAGGGTGACGATGCGAAACAGATGGCCGGCCGGCACCTTCCAGGCAAAGCCGCTGCGGATCGGGACCACATGCGCGGCAAGCAATCGGCGCTGCGCGCGCTCGGCGATCAGCGTGCGGTAAAAAGCCCGGTCCACGCTCAGGGCCGAGCCCTTGCTGACCTGATACGCTGCGGGGTGACTGGACATGCTTGCCTTTGCCGTAAAACCATCGTCAGGCGGTGGCCGACGGGCCAACATTGTTGAACAACCAGGCCCCGAGCATAGCGCAGCGAAAGACCGTGGCAAGGCGTCTTCGGTAGGGAAAAACACCGACCGCCGGCAGATGAGGCGTTGCATCCCGGACAATCACCATGGTCGTCGACCCGCATTTTCACAAGGTGATCCCATGGCAGGTTTGAAAGCCGGCGCGCCCACGCCGCAGGCACTGACGGTGCACCAGAAGTCGCGGGTGCTCGAAGTGGCGTTCTCCGATGGCGCCAAGTTCCGCATCCCCTTCGAGTTGCTGCGCGTGTATTCGCCCTCGGCCGAGGTGCAGGGCCACGGGCCGGACCAGCAGGTGCTGCAGACCGGCAAACGCGATGTCACCCTGGTCAACCTGGAGCCGGTGGGCAACTACGCCGTCAAGCCGACATTCTCCGACGGCCATGACAGCGGCCTCTTCAGTTGGGACTACCTCTACGAACTGGGCCAGCAGCAGCAGGCGCTGTGGGCACGGTACATCGAACGGCTGGCCGCAGCGGGTGTCGAGCGCGATGCGCCGATGGCACCCAAGGCCGCAGGCCATGCCTGCGCCGACCACTGAGCGCCACGCCTTGCGCTGCGAACCTGCGCAGCCCGGGTCTCGACCGCGCCAAGGCGCGATCGGCGAACGGGCGCAGGACGCAGACTGCGGGTCTTCGCGCACCACAGGCCCGCCCCACGCAATCAATCTGGAAGAACCACGCACATGCCGGCCCGATCGAGGGTGAAGCCATCCGCCCACGGGTCTGCTGCGCCGTTCGAGTTCATCATTCTCGAATGGTCGGCGTATGCCGATGGCCTGATCGATCGTGCTGCCTGGCTCAGGTGGGCCGAAGGCTTTGCGCCACTTCCCCGGCCGACCGTAGCCACCGTGCCGGCGTTGGCTGAAATGCCGGCCATGATGCGCCGCCGCGTGGACCGTTTGGGGCGTCTGGCCTGCCAGGTCGCCTATTGGTGCCAGCCCGCAGCCCAGGCGCCGATGGTGTTTGCTTCGCGCTATGGCGATGCAGAGCGGAGCCTGTCGCTGATGGGCGATCTGGTGCGGGGGCAGCCTTTGTCGCCCACCGGATTTGGTCTTTCCGTGCACAACGCCATATCCGCTTTGTATTCGATCGCACGGGGACACACGAGCAATACGGTGGTCGTTGCAGCGGGCCGCGCCAGCGCCGCAGCCGCACTGACCGAAGCCGCTGCGCTGCTGGCAGACGGCGCCATCGAGGTGCTGGTGGTCTGTTACGACGCCCCTCTGCCCGGCAGCTATGCCGCATTTGAAGACCAGCCAAGCTGCGAATACGCATGGGCTTGGCGCGTGACGAAGCCAGGGCGCCCAGGCCATGACGAGCCGGCGGCGCGGACGGTCAGGCTCACCACGGGGGAGATCAAAACTGTAACTGGCGCCAGCGCCACCACGACCGTATGGCCTGCCGGGCTGGCGCTGTTACACTGTATAGTCCGAAAGTTCGGCGCAGCCGCCCAGACTCTGTAATACCTTTCACCCTATGTGTAAGCGTTTGAACTACGCTTGGCGCCTCTTTGCCACGGCGCTGAGTTACACATGCTTCGGGTTGGGTGGCTTGGTGCTATGGATCATCGTTTTTCCGGCCCTGCCCTGGTTCATCCGCGATCGCCAGCGCCTGTCGATCACGGCCCGTTGGATCATTCGCCAGACCTTTCGCGCATTTGTCGGCCTGATGCACGGGCTGGGGATTTTTTCCTACGAAACACATGGGCTGGACAAGTTGAACCGGCAAGGACTTCTGATTTTGGCCAATCATCCATCACTGATCGATGTGGTTTTTTTGATGTCGTTCACCGCCCAAGCCGATTGCGTTGTCAAGGCCGGGCTGGCGACCAATCCATTCACGCGCGGGCCTGTCCTGGCGGCAAGGTTCATCTGCAACGACGCTGGTCCGGCGATGATCGAAGACAGTGTTGCATCACTGCGCGCGGGCAACAACCTGATCATTTTCCCGGAGGGCACACGCACCCCGATGAACGGCACTCTGGCAAAACTTCAGCGGGGTGCATCCAACGTGGCGGTGCGAGGAAAAGTGGATGTCACGCCAGTGCTGATCCGGTGCCGTCCCCCGACGCTGGTCAAAGGCATGCCGTGGTGGCGTATTCCAGAGCGCCGCCCGCATTTTCGCATCGAAGTGCGCGAGGATATGTCTGTCGCTTCGTTGGTGGGCCATGGTGGCAACGATGCGCTGGCTGTCCGCCGGCTGACGGAACACCTGACCGACTATTTTCTTACGGAGATCCGCTGTGACCCACGAAGCACAAACGCTTGAAAACGAAATCAAGGAACTGATCATCAGTTCACTGGCGCTGGAGGACATGACGGTCGATGACATCGACGCTGCTCAAGCCCTGTTCGTCAATGGCCTGGGTCTCGATTCCATTGACGCCCTCGAGCTCGGGCTGGCCCTGCAGCGCCGCTACGGTGTGAGCGTCTCGGCAGACTCCGCTGCGCGGCTGAGGCTGTACACCTCGGGGTCGCAAGGTCGGCCCGAGGCGATAGACAAACGCCTGGAGCAGTTGACGTCCGAAATTGACGCCTTGCAAGAGGCGTTCGGACCGCTCCTGGCTGGCTCGGGTATGGAAAACGACCAGCCCACCGTATGGGCGACGGTTTCGCATCAGCACATCTATGGATTGCTGTTCCTGGTGCTCTGGCCGCTGGTGGCCGGGCGTCCTTTCGGGTTGCGCAGATTGCTGTATCCAGAAGACCTCGCGGCCTGCCTGGGCGCGCGTGCGTCGGTACTGGTATCCAGCCCGGCACACCTCAAGCGCCTGGGCAACCCGCCCCATTGGTCAGAAGTCAGGCAGCACCTGCGATGCGTATTTTCGTCGGGCGGGCCGCTGCCGTTCGAGGTGTCCCGTTCGGCCGCCATGGTCCTGGGCCAGACACCGGTTGAAGTCTTTGGCAGTTCGGAAACCGGTGGCATCGCCTGGCGCCAATGCGCCAGCGCCGAGGATTCCTGGCAACTGTTTTCAGATGTGCAGTGGCGACTACACGATGGCTGCCTGGCTGTGTGTTCGCCGCGGCTGCCCGATGCGGCATGGTGGAGCACCAGCGACCGCGCCGAGCCTGCCGGGATCCATGGTTTTCGTCTGCTCGGTCGCGCCGACCGCATCGTCAAAATCGAAGAAAAACGGGTGTCGCTCGATGCCATGGAGCAGCAACTGCTGAAGACGCCGTGGGTGCAAGAAGCCAAAGCGCTGCTCGTCGACACCCCCATAGGCGCCCGGGTAGGCGTGGTGGCGGTACTGACCCCGGCAGGACGCGAGCAGGTCCAACGCGGCCAGCGCATTTTGCTCGATTTGCTCCGCACTACGCTGGCCAGCGGCGTGCAGGCCGTGGCTTTGCCAAGGCGCTGGCGCTTTGTCGATGCACTGCCTGTCAATGCACAGGGCAAGTCGCCTGAAGCGCTGCTCAGGGCGTTGTTCACCGCGCAGTCCTGCGCTGGCATGGCGGCCCCGGATCGCCCCGAAATGCCCGCCGTGCAATGGTTGGAACGCAGCAAGACCGAGGCCCTGGCTACGCTCGATATCCATTCGGACCTGACGGTGTTCGAAGGCCATTTCGATGCGGCGCCGATCGTGCCGGGTGTCGCCTTGCTGGACTGGGCGCTGGCCCTGGGACGCCAATGCTTTGCCGTACCGCCATGGTTCGTGCGCCTGGAAGTCCTGAAATTCGTGCGTCCGGTGCAGCCCGACACCGTTTTGTACCTGGCACTGCAATTCAAGCCCCACCTGACCAATGCCGCATGGCGCAGCCTGAGCTTCAGGCTGTACGCGCATGATGCCGCCACGGCAAGCCCACACGAGCACGCCAGCGGCCGCGCGATTTGGTCCCATGAACCCGGGGCCATCCATGTCTGAGACGGTGGCCGTGATCCCTTGCTACAACCATCCGCAGACCATCGGGTTCATGGTGGATGCCGTGCGCGCACACCAGCTCGCGGTCATCGTGGTCGATGATGGCAGTGACGCGGTCTGCGCCGAGGTGCTCGATGGCCTGGCCAGACGACACGGCGCTACGCTGACATTGTTGCGGCTCGAGCACAACCTGGGCAAAGGCGGCGCAATGATGGCGGGTCTGCGGCACGCGTTGTCGCTGGGTTACACGCATGCGCTGCAAATCGATGCCGACGGCCAGCATGATGTGGCGGACATCCCGAAGTTTCTCGCACTCTCGGACCAACGGCCGGATGCCGTGGTCTACGGCGTTCCGCTCTATGACGATTGCGTGCCCAAGGCGCGCCTTTATGGGCGCTACGCCACCCACATCTGGGTATGGATCAACACCTTGTCGCTGGACATTCGCGACTCCATGTGCGGTTTCCGTGTCTACCCTCTGGAGCCTGTGGTCAGGCTGATCGATCAAACCCGCCTCGGCCGGCGCATGGACTTCGACACCGAACTGCTGGTGCGCCTGCATTGGCAGGGCGTGCGCCTGACCCACCTGCCGACGCGAGTCCGTTACCCGGTCGACGGCCTGTCGCATTTCAAACTGGTGTCGGACAACATGCTGATTTCCTGCATGCACGCGCGCCTGTTGGCCGGCATGTTGCTGCGCCTGCCGCTGCTGCTGTGGCGCAAAGTGGCCTGGTGATGCAGACCGCCACTGCTCGGGGAGCGAAAGCGGCCGCCGGGGTCGAGCCGCACTGGGCCAGCCTTGGCGAGCACACGTTTGTCGCCGGCATCGAGGTGCTGTTCTGGATCTACCGGATGCTGGGACGCCTGCCCTTTCGCCTGTGCCTGTACCCCGTGGTGACTTACTACTGGGCAACCTGCGGCAATGCCCGCCGTTCGTCCCTGGAATACCTGCAGAAACTGCAGGCAGCAAAAGGCTGCCTGGGGCATGCCCCCGGATGGCGCGACACCTTGCGGCATTTCTTCGCATTTGCCGACACCATCCTGGACAAACTGCTGGCCATCAGCGCAGACATGCCGCAGGGCGCTTTGCGCGCCGAGGGTGAAGAGGGCCTGCTGGCCTTGCACGCGCAGGGTCGCGGCGCGGTGATCGTCACCGGCCACATCGGATGCATGGAGTTGTGCCGCATCAGCGCGCTACGCCATCGCGGCGTGCGGCTCAATGTGCTTGTGCACACCAGGCACGCGGAGCGCTTCAACCGCATGCTGCGGCAGTTGCAGCCAGACGGCGAAGTACGCTTCATCCAGGTCACCGAGGTCAATCCCGCCACCGCCATGCTGCTGGCTGACAAGGTGGCGCAGGGCGAATATGTCGCCATCACCGGGGACAGGGTTCCAGTGCGCCAGAGCATGGTGGTGTCGGCGGATTTCCTGGGCCATCCAGCGCAGTGGCCGGTAGGCCCTTATGTGCTGGCTGCGCTGCTCAAGTGCCCGCTTTATGCGATGGGCTGTGTGCGTGAGGGCGGCGCACATGGCGGCTATGTGCTGCGGGTGCACTGCCTGGCCGAGCGGGTGATCCTGCCGCGCAATGCGCGCCGTGAAGCGCTGTCGGCCCATGCCCGGCAATTTGCCGGCTGGCTGGAGATAGTGCTCGAACGCGCGCCGCTGGCTTGGCTGAATTTCTTCCCTTTCTGGGCGCAGCAAGCGGCCCTTGCGCGCAGCACACCGCCCGACCACAAGCATGAAAGCCGAGCATTCCGTGGTTGAACCATCTGCCCGCAGCGCCGCCCCGGGCGGCCCCGACCTGAGCCATGAGATAGAACTCAGCCCGGCCTTTCACGACCTGGACCCGATGAACATTGTCTGGCACGGCAATTACGTCAAGTACCTGGAATTGGCGCGCAATGCGCTCATGGCCCAATTCAATTACGACTATCCGCAGATGCGTGCCTCCGGCTACGCTTGGCCGATCGTCGATTTGCGTCTGAAATATATCGGCCCGGTGCATTACGAGCACCGCATCCGGATTCGCGCGCGCATCGTCGAGTGGGAGAACCGCCTCAAGATCGACTACCTCATCTCGTGTGCGAAAACGAACGCCAAACTGAACAAGGCCAGCACCATCCAGGTCGCGCTGGACATCCACACCCGCGAGATGTGCTGGGTTTGCCCGCCAGTGTTGTGGGAACGTCTGGGCGTGAACGGACCTCGGCCGTGAAGCGCCGCAGTGTCCTGGGCATTTCGCTGGCAGCACTGCCGACCGGCAGGGCCATCGCGGACGGACCGGCGCTGGCCCGGACAACGGCCGACCTGCTGGTCGAAATCGACCGCCGGCTGGAAAACCCTGCTGTGTTGCGCGGCGAGTTCGAGCAAACGAAATCGATCGAGGGTTTCAAACGACCGCTGGTGTCGCGCGGCACCTATGTCGTGGCGCGCGACCGCGGGGTGCAATGGCTCACCGTCCAACCCTTTGCGTCTACCGTAGTGGTCACGCGCGAACGCCTTCTGACGCTCGGTCAAGCAGGGGCGAGCCGGCAGATCGACACCCGCCAAGAGCCTGGCCTGCGCGCGGTCAATGAAATGCTGATGGCCTTGCTGGCCGGGGATGTCACGGCGTTGACCGCACGGTTCGATGTGCAAGCTACTTTGCAAGGCGCGCATGGCTGGCGCCTGGCGCTGACACCGCGCGACGCCGCGTTGGCCGGCTTCATTGCCCGGATCGAACTGGAAGGCGACCGCCATGTCAACGCGCTGAGTCTGCACGAGGCCTCCGGCGACGCCAGCAGCATCCGCTTATTCAACCCGGCATCATCCGGTCTGAGCGCGACCGAAGCCGAGCGCTTCGGGCCATGAGGCGGCCCGCGCGTCTGGAGACGCCACAGTGGCTGGCATTGGCCTGGCTGTTGGTCGTGGTGGCCCTTGGCTGGCATCAATGGCGCTTCTGGCAAGCACCCAGGCTGGATACCGATGTCTTTGCCCTGCTGCCGCAGGACGAACGAGCCTCTATCGTCCAGCGCGCCACGCGGCAGTTGGGCGAGCAGGGTGAACGCCGCGTGGTGGTCATGCTGGGTGCGACCGAGTGGCGCGTTGCGCAAATGGCGGCGTCCGCATTCGATCAGTCCCTGACGGCAGCCCATGCCGGCCTGCGCCGCGCGGGTGACGGCGCCGTGGCTGCGCAGGCCCTTGATTTTTACCGGCCCTGGCGCGATGCCCTGCTCACCGACGCCCAGCGCGCGGCCTTGCGCGCTGCCGACGTACAGGCGTTGGTCGCACAGGCGCTGGAGCGGTTGCATGGTCTGAACACCGGCCAGCCCACGGCATGGTTGGCCGATCCGCTGAACCTGTGGCCCACCTGGTGGTCGCAACGCGCGGGGCTGACCGCGGCAAGGCCGCGTGATGGCCTGCTGTGGGTGGCCGATGGTCAGCGCGATTGGGCGGTGTTGCTGTACGACATTGAAGGGCCGGCTTTTCGCTTCGATGGCACACGCCGCTGGGGCGATGCGCTCGACGAAGCCGGCCGGATGGCGCGCATTTGCGTTGCCGCAGACGGCGCTTGCGCACCGATCACGGTCCTCAGGGCCGGGGTGCCGGTGCATGCCGAGGCCGGCGCGGCGCAGGGCAGCCGTGAAATGAACACCATCGGCTGGGGTTCGCTGGCTGCCGTCATCGCCCTTGTCTGGTGGGCCTTTCGGGCGCTGCGGCCTGTCGTGTTGATCGTGCTGTCGCTGCTGATCGGCTGTGCCGCAGCGCTGTCGGTCACGGTGTGGGTGTTCGGCCAGGTCCATTTTCTGACGTTGGTGTTTGGCTCCAGTTTGATCGGTGTCGCCGAAGACTTTGGCATTCACTACTTCACTTCACGACTGGCGTCGCCCGGCACCCCGCGTTGGCCGCTGATGAAACACCTGCTGCCCGGTCTTTTGCTGGCGCTGCTGACCAGCGTGCTGGGCTATCTGGTGCTGGCCGTGGCGCCATTTCCCGGTTTGCGGCAGATGGCGGTCTTCTCGGCCGTGGGTTTGGGCGCTGCGTTTCTCACCGCAGTTTGCTGGTTTCCCGCGCTGGACTTCGGCACCCTGCCCGGCAGCCGCATGGCCAGCGCCGTGGCGGCCAGTTTGACCCGCTGGCCGACGCTCGAAGGGCGCTGGCCGTGGCCTCTGCTGGCCTTGTTCGCTATCTTTTGCGTCTGGGGGGTTTCCCGCCTTCAGGTCAACGACGATCTGCGCCAGTTGCAGTCCGCGCCACCCGCATTGATGGACGAGCAGATGGCTGTCGGCCGCCTCTTGCAGATGCCCAGTCCGGCGCAGTTTTTCGTCGTGCAGGGGGCAACGCCCGAGGCCGTGCTGCAACGCGAAGAAGCCCTCAAGGCCCATCTGCAACTGAATGCGCCCGCCAAGACCGGCTCCCCGGGCCTGAGTGCGCTCTCCGACTGGGTGCCATCCGGCGCGCGCCAAGCGGAAAATCGCCAGATCACAGCCCATGTCGAGCAGCAGGTGCTGGCCGAGGTCGGCCATGCGTTGGGGGAGAGTCTGCACCGTCCTGCCTTCAATGCCGCAGCGCTCGATCTGCAAGCCTGGCTTGCCAGCCCGGCGTCGGGCGCGGCCCGTTCCCAGTGGCTGGGCCAGGTTGGCGACGGCTATGCCAGCGTGGTGCTGATCCGTGGCCTGGCCAGCCGGGCGCAAGCCCAAACGCTGCATGCCCTTGGCGAGCAAGTGCCGGGGGTGCGCTGGGTGGATCGCGCCAACGACATGTCGGGACTGCTGGGCCGTTTTCGGGTCACGATGGGCTGGCTCTTGGTGGTCGGGCATCTGGTGGTGTGGTCTGCCGTGGCCCTGCGCTTCGGGCGCGCCGCCTGGCGCGCCTGGCTGCCTACGGCCCTGGCGTCGCTCGGCTGCCTGGCTGTGCTGGGCGGGCTGGGCGAGCCTTTCCAGTTGTTCAATTTGCTGGCGTTGATGCTGTTGCTGGGCATGGGCGTCGACTACGGCATTTTTCTGCTCGAGCACCAGGCAAAGGAGCAGGGCCATGCGTGGCTGGCCGTATTGCTGGGCGCGCTGAGCACCGGTTTGTCCTTTGGCCTGCTGGCCTTGTCCTCGACCCCTGCCCTGCATGCCTTCGGGCTTACTTTGCTGCTCGGGCTGGCACTGGTGTGCCTGCTGGCCCCGCTTTTTCGTCTACGTCCATTGGGCACCCACTCAGACCAAAGTCAGGTATGACGCAAGAACAGACAGAGATACTGATCATCGGTGCGGGGCCGGCCGGCGCCGTGGCCGCAGGGCTCTTGCGCAAGCAGGGGCGCCAAGTATTGATCCTCGAGCGTGAGCAGTTTCCACGGTTTTCCATCGGCGAGAGCCTGCTGCCTCAAAGCATGGAGTACATCGAAGCTGCGGGCATGTTGCAGGCGGTCGTCGAGGCCGGGTTTCAGTACAAAAACGGGGCCGCCTTTGCCTGCGGCGAGCAGCACACCGAGTTTGACTTCCGTGACAAATATTCGCCCGGCTGGGGCACCACCTACCAAGTGCAGCGCGGCCGGTTCGACCAGGTACTCGCCACGCAAGCGGCCCGTCTGGGCGCCCAGGTACGTTTTCGCCACGAAGTCCTGGATGTGGATGTGGCGCGCCAACGGCCCAGCGTCCAGGTGCGTGACCAAGATGGCCATACCTATGGCGTAGCCGCCGACTTCCTGCTGGATGCGAGCGGCTTCGGGCGCGTTCTGCCGCGCTTGCTGGGCCTGGAATACCCGTCGACCTTCCCCCCGCGAAGCGCCATCTTCACCCATGTGCAGGACAACATACCGGTCGGCGCGCACTTTGACCGGCAAAAGATCCTCATCACCGTGCATCCGCAGCATGGCGATGTCTGGTATTGGACCATTCCGTTTTCCGATGGCCGTTGTTCGCAAGGCGTCGTGGCCCGCACCGAGTTTCTCGCGCAGTACCCGGGCAGCGACATGGATCGGTTGCAGGCGCTGGTGGGCCAGGCCCCGGGTCTGCGCAGCCTGCTGGCAAGGTCGGCGTGGGATACCCCGGCGCGCTGCATCACCGGTTACTCGGCCAATGTCACATCGCTGTGGGGCAAGGGCTTCGCCTTGCTGGGCAATGCCGGCGAGTTTCTCGATCCGGTTTTTTCCAGCGGCGTGACCATCGCCTTCAAATCAGCCAGCTTGGCAGCCGTCTGCCTGCAACGCCAAGCAGAAGGCGCGCCCGTCGACTGGGAAAGTGACTATGCGCGCCCCCTCCAGGCAGGTGTCGACACCTTTCGCGTGTTCGTCCAATCCTGGTACGCCGGGGGGTTCCAGAAGGTCATCTTTCATGAAAAGTCCAACCCGGAAGTTCGCCGCATGATCTCGTCCATCCTGGCGGGCTATGCTTGGGACATGAACAACCCCTATGTGGCCGAATCCCGGCGCCGGCTGGCTGTGCTGGAGGGATTGTGTTCGGTCTGAGCCGCCTGGCGCACTGTGGCCTTGCCGGGATGTTCGCCGCCATGGTGGCACTGGCGGCACTGGCGGGCTGCGCTGTGCGGCCCCTGCTGCCCGTTGCGCCGATGCTGCGCTTGGCGCCGTCAGCGCTCGGACGCGAATGGACGGTGGTGCAGCAACTGGAGGTTCAGGCCGGAGGGCAAAAGCGTTCGCTCGACATTGCGCTCGAAGTCGACGCCCAGTCGGTGCGCATGGCATTCATGCAGTGGGGCCACACCGTGGCGCGCCTGGACTGGGACGGACGGCAACTCGAGCAGCGCCTGGTGCCAGGCTGGCCCGATGCCGTCAGCGCAGAGCGTGTGCTGAGCGACCTGCAACTGGTCTGGTGGCCGGCGACGGCTGTGCGCGCGGCCCTTGCGCCGGGCTGGCGCCTGGCAGAGTCGCGGCAGACGCGCGAACTGAGCTACGCAGGGCGCACGATCGCATCCATACGCATGGTGGCGCCCGGGCACATCGAATTGATCCAGCACGCAGATGGCTATGCCGTGCAGGTTCATGCCGGCGACGACGCCCCCGTTTTCGCCACGCCATGAGCAGCGGGATTTACCTCCACTCGCCCGGCCTGGTCTGTGCACTGGGTCACGGCATCCGCCATGTGCGGCAGGCGCTGTGGGACGCAGCCGGCCCTGCCGGCTTGACACACACCGAGCGCTACTCGCCTGGCCGCAGCCTGCCTGTGGGTGAAATCCAGGCGGCCTTGCCGAGCTTGGCCCATGTGGCGCCCGAATTTCGCATCCGCAACAACGCCATCGCCTTGCTGGCGCTGGCCGAAATGCGGCCGGCCGTCGATGCCGCGATTGGCCGCTTTGGCTCTGACCGTGTGGCCATCGTGGTGGGCACCAGTACCTCGGGACTGCCTGAAGGCGAAGCCGCCCGCAGGACGCTGGAGCGCACCGGGTCCTGGCCCCGGGGGTTCAGCTACGCCCAGCAGGAATTGGGTAATCTGGCCGACTTCCTGGCGGTCGAACTCGGCGTCACCGGTGTGGCGCATGTCATCTCCACCGCCTGTTCGTCGGGGGCCAAGTCTTTGGCCAGCGGCGCGCGCCTGCTCAACGCCGCAATGGCCGACGCCGTCGTTGCCGGTGGCTGCGACGCGCTGGGGGCGTTCACCGTCGCCGGGTTTTCGGCGCTGGAGGCGGTCTCGGCGGCGCGCTGCAATCCGATGTCGGTGAACCGGCGCGGAATCAACCTTGGCGAAGGCGCGGCATTCTTCCTGATGACGCGCGAACCAGGGCCTGTGCGCCTTGCGGGCTGGGGCGAAAGCTCTGACGCACACCACATGTCGACACCAGACCCCACCGGGCGCGGCGCTATGCGCGCCATGCAGTCGGCCTTGCAGCGCGCCGGCGTGCCGGCTGGCGCCGTCGACTACATCAACCTCCACGGCACGGCGACGCATTACAACGATGCGATGGAAAGTCTGGCGGTGGCCCAGGTTCTGGGCACCGATGTGCCGGCCAGTTCCACCAAGCCGCTGACCGGCCATACGCTCGCCGCCGCAGGCGCCATCGAGGCGGCTTTCGGCTGGCTGACCCTGGTGGACAACCCGCGCGGCGTGCTGCCGCCCCATTGGTGGGATGGTCAGCCGGACCCGGCCTTGGCCCCCTTGCGTTTGGTGGCCCCCAATGACAGCCTGGGCCGCGCGCCGCGCTACATGCTCAGCAATTCGTTCGCCTTTGGCGGCAGCAATGCCAGCGTCTTGTTGGGGTGCGCCTGAATGAGCAGTCCACAGCGTCCCCTTGGTGTCGCAGATCTGGTTCCCCATCGCGGGACCATGAGTTGGCTGGACCGCGTCATCAGCGTCGACGCAGAGCATGCGGTGGCCGAGGCCGACATCCGTGGGAGCAGCCTGTTCGTGCGCGATGGGCGACTCGATGTATGGATAGGCATTGAATACATGGCCCAAACCATCGCGCTCTGGGCTGGTCATCGCGCGCGCCAGGAAGGCAGACCGATTGCGCTGGGCTTTCTGGTGGGCACCCGTCGTTATGATGTGCAGCGCCAGTCGTTCAAGGTCGGCGAGTGCCTGCGCATCCAGGCCGACTGCGAGTTGATGGCCGGCAATGGTTTGGGCATGTTCAGGTGCCAGATCCTGGTCGGCGACGAGACGGCGGCTTTGGCCAATCTGTCCGTGTTCGAGCCACAGGAAGGGGCGCAATTTCTGAATTTCCCAAAAGGGTGAACCATGATGAATCGATGCGTGTTGGTCACGGGATCGAGCAGGGGCATCGGGCGCGCCATCGCCTTGCGCCTGGGCAAAGACGGGTTTGACGTGGTCGTGCACTGCCGCCGGCAGCGCGCGCAGGCCGAAGAAGTGGCCAACGCCATCATGGCGATGGGCCGTGCAGCGCGCATTCTGTCATTCGATGTCGCCGACCGTGCCCAAGCCGCCAGCGCGCTGCTGGCCGACATCCAGGCGCATGAAGCCTATTACGGCGTTGTCTGCAACGCGGGCATTGCGCGTGACGATGCCTTTCCCGCGATGAGTGGTGAGGACTGGGACCAGGTCATCCATACCAACCTCGACTCCTTTTACAACGTGCTCCATCCCGTCGTGATGCCGATGGTGCGCAGGCGATCGCCGGGGCGCATCGTGACGCTCTCGTCCGTATCGGGCCTGATGGGCAACCGAGGGCAAACCAACTACAGTGCGGCCAAGGCCGGCATCATCGGTGCCACCAAGGCGCTGGCCATTGAACTGGCCCAGCGAGAAATCACCGTCAACTGTGTGGCCCCGGGACTGATCGACACCGACATGATTGAACCCCAGGTGCGCGAACAAGCTCTGCACATGATCCCCGCCCGACGCATGGGACGCCCCGAAGAAGTGGCCGCCGCCGTGTCCTTTCTGCTGTCGTCAGACGCGGCCTACATCACCCGGCAAGTCATCTCGGTCAATGGGGGGATGCCCGGATGAAGCGCGTCGTCATCACCGGCGTGGGCGCGCTCAGCCCGCTCGGTCATGACTGGCCCACCGTTCGTGCGCGCCTGCGCGCAGAACGCAACGTGGTCCAGTACATCCGCGAGTGGGACGACTACGAATGCCTGAACACGCGGCTCGGCACCCGCGTCGCGCCTTTCGAGATACCCGCGCGCTACAACCGCAAGGTCACCCGCAGCATGGGCCGGGTCGCCATCATGGCGACCCTGAGCGGCGAGATGGCCCTGGCCGATGCCGGGCTGACTGGCGACGCGCTGGTGACCAGCGGCCGCATGGGCATCTCCTACGGTTCGTCGATAGGCTCGCCCGCAGCGATGGGCGACTTCAGCAACATGATTTCGCGCAAAACCATCGAAGGCATCAACGCCAACACCTACATCCGCATGATGTCGCATTCGGCTGCGGTCAACATGGGCGTGTTTCTGGGCATTACCGGGCGCATCATCCCGACCTCCAGCGCCTGCACGGCCGGCAGCCAGGGCGTAGGTTACGCCTTCGAGGCCATACAGAGCGGCCGGCAGATCGCGATGCTGGCGGGCGGAGCGGAAGAACTCGACGTCACCGATGTTGCGGTGTTCGATACCCTGTTCGCGACCAGCGTCAGCAACGACACGCCGCACCTGAGCCCGCGCCCCTTCGACGCCGAGCGCGACGGGCTGGTGCTGGGAGAAGGCGCCTGCACCCTGGTGCTGGAAGAACTGGCGCATGCGCGTGCCCGCGGCGCCCGCATCCTGGCCGAGATCATCGGCTTTGGCACCAACAGCGATGGCACGCATGTGACCCAGCCCAACTCCCGCACGATGGCGCAAGCCATGCGCCTGGCTCTGGCCGGCGCCGGGCTGCCGCCTGAGGCCATCGGCTACATCAATGCCCACGGCACTGCCACCGAGCACGGCGACATTGCCGAGAGCCAGGGCACGCACGAAATATTCAGCAACCGTACCCCCATCAGTTCGCTCAAAAGCTATATGGGCCATACCCTGGGTGCCTGCGGTGCGCTGGAAGCCTGGATGAGCGTGGAGATGATGCGCGACGGCTGGTTCGCGCCCACCATCAATCTGCGCCATGTAGACCCGCATTGCGGCGAACTCGACTACGTGCGTGAAGGGGGGCGCAGCCTTCAGACAGACATTGTCATGAGTAACAACTTTGCCTTCGGCGGGATCAACACCTCGCTGATTTTGCGGCGCTGGCCCGACCCCTGAAAGCCGGCCGGACAGGCCATCGATCCGATGAAATTCGTGCCCGACCCGGCCCGCCATTCATGTGCTTGAATTCGCCGGTGCAAAAACCCGTTGCGGCCAAGGAAGCGGAAAATCCACCGGCCAGATGCGCCATGCCATGCCGATCGCGGCCGCTGGCGGGCCATTATCATCACGCAGGCATCGAGGGCCTGTCCTCGTGCCTGAAATGAAGAGCCGCCGGCCGGATGGGTCGGCATCGTCGTCAACCCGAGAGCGTTCAACCCATGAAATCCAAACTTTTCGCCGTTCTGCTTCTTGCCCTGGTATTTGTCGCCGGCCCGGCCAGCGCGCGCCGGCCCGTGCCCATCATCGATCATTCCGACATCGCCGCTACCGCCAGCAGCGGCAAGACCGTCACCGCCGGGCAGGTCAAGCAGGCCATCATGGTCGGCGCAGCCGCAAAGGGCTGGACCACGGCCGAGCAGGGGGACGGCCAACTGCTGGCGACAGTGAATGTTCGCGGCAAGCACACCGTCATGGTGTTGATTGCCTATACGTCCGAAAAATACTCGCTGACCTATCAGAACAGCATCGGCATGAACTACGACCCGAATGCCGGCCAGCCGCTCATCCACCCTTCCTACAACAAATGGGTGCAGGGTCTGCAAGAAGCCATCCGCACCGAGCTGTTCAAGCTCTGATCGACGGCCGGCCAAGGCGGGCATTGCCCCAGCGCATGGCGCCAGACTAGTGTCGCGTCACGGATCAGATGTCGTAGGCTGCGCGCAGCCATCGGAGCGCAGCGCAAGGCGCATCGTGCAGCCAATACCGAGCGTATTGGCAAGCGATGCAACGCCGCGATGCGGTTCGATGGCCAGCGCAGACCGACAGATGATCGGTGACGCGACACTAGGCATGATCCCGGGCGACAGGATCATCAGCCTCACGCTCCAGAGCGTCGACGCCCTCCATGCGGGCCTGTCTGGCCTGGGTCTGCGCTGGCTCAGCAAACCGGAGCAAACGCGCCTGGCCACCATGACGGCGCTGCGCCGGCGTGCCCAGTTCATCGCAGGACACTGGCTGGCGCGCCAATGCCTGGCGGCCCGGGCAGGGGGGCATTGGCAAGATTACGTCCTGTCCGCGCCGGATGATGCTGCGCCCCGAATCCTGGCCATGCCCGAACGCATGGACTTCGGAGACTGGCATTTTTCCTTGAGCCACAGCGCTGACTGGCTGGCCTGTGCGGTAGCACGGCAGCCCGTGGGCGTGGACGTGGAACGCTGCGACCGTGCACGCGACTTTCCCGCCCTGATTGAATGGCTGCATGAACCCTCGGCCCTGCCAAGGTGGAGCGGAAAAACGCCGCAGGAGCAGCAGTCCTGGTTTTATGCGCAGTGGACCCTGAAAGAAGCCTGGCTCAAGCAAGCGGGGCCGGACCGACCGCCGATGAGGTCCATCCGCTTCACGCCGTGCGATGATGCACGCAGTGTGGCCATGGTGGGCCAGAATCAGACACTGACCCTGGCGGTCTACCCGGCCACAGCGGCGACCCTGCAATGGGAAGAAACAAACCCCCAGCAGTTCGATTGGACATGCTGGAGCCACACGCACAACCCGCAGCCAACCCCCGTGATTCCCGGGATGCTATTGAAAAAATAGCTGTCCGCACAATATATGCTTGCACCAGCGGCCATCTTGCTTCAGAATGGTGCGGGCTGGGCGCGGCAGCACCCCTGCCCATCCGCAGGGCAGTCGCGGCAATGACTTTTATGAACACCACGCATTTCGGTTTCCAGTCGGTTGACGAGCAGGCAAAGGCAGGCCAGGTGCGTGCCGTGTTCGACTCCGTCGCCCCCCGGTACGACCTGATGAACGATCTGATGTCGGCGGGCCTGCACCGCGTCTGGAAAGCCTGCGCCGTGCTCGCGGCCGGCCTGGGCGAAGGCAGTCAGGTGCTCGACATTGCCGGCGGCACGGGCGACTTGGCGCTGGCGTTTGCCAAGAAGGTGGGGGCCTCGGGGTGCGTGCTCCACACCGACATCAACGAAGCCATGCTGCGCCTGGGCCGCGACCGCCTGATCGACGCCGGCGTGCTGCTGCCCACCCTGGTCTGTGATGCGCAGCAACTGCCCTTCCCCGACGCGCGTTTCGATCTGGTGAGCGTGGCCTTCGGCCTGCGCAACATGACGCACAAGGACCAGGCCCTGGCCGAGATGTGCCGTGTGCTCAGGCCCGGCGGCAAACTGCTGGTGCTGGAGTTTTCCAAGGTGGTCCGGCCGTTGCAAAAGGCCTACGACTGGTATTCGTTCAAGGTGCTGCCCCGGCTGGGCCGGTGGGTGGCCGGCGACGAGGCCAGCTACCGCTACCTGGCCGAGTCGATCCGCATGCACCCCGGGCAGGAGGCGCTCAAGCGCCTGATGCAGCAAAGCGGCTTCGGACATGTGGACTATCACAATATGACAGGGGGCATCGTGGCCTTGCATGTCGGCATCAAATGTTGAGCCGGTGGTTGAACCAATGCTGCGATTCCTGCTCAAGTGACAAGTGTTAACGTGATGGAGAAATGACATGATGAAACTGTGGTCTGTGGTGTTGGTCGCGCTGCTGGTGCTGGCACATGCCGATGCCGACGCCAGGCGGCTCGGGGGTGGCAAGTCCATGGGCAGGCAATCGGGCAACGTGACGCAGCGCGAGGCGGCAACGCCGCCGGCCAGTCCGGGAGCGCCAGCCCAGAACGCCGCCAAGCCGGCAACATCGCCGCCGGCAGCGGCCGCACCGGCGACGAAGCCCTGGGGCGCGATGCTCGGCGGTCTGGCGGCGGGTCTGGGCCTGGCTTGGCTGGCGCATTCGCTGGGCCTGGGCGCAGGCTTTGGCCAGTTCCTGATGATCGCGCTGCTCGCCATGCTGGCCTATGCCGTCTACAGGATGGTGCTGCGTGCCCGCCAAGGCGGCGCGGGCGGCTCCGGGCTGGCCTTGCAGGGTGCGGGCGCAAGCTCGCCGCAGGCCGCGCAGGCGCCCGTGCAGTACAGCCCCCACAACGTGGGCAACGACGCCTCGGCGCGCCCCTGGGAGGGCAGCGGCATGGCTGGCCGCCAGCCGGCCGCAGGGGTGGTGATCGGCTCGGGCTTGGCCGGTGCGCAGAATTGGGGTGTGCCCGAGGGCTTCGACACGGACGGCTTTCTGGCTGCGGCCAAGCGCAATTTCGTCACGCTGCAAGCGGCCTGGGACCGTTCGGACATCAGCACGCTGCGCTCCATGATGACCGACGACATGCTCGGCGAGATCCGTGCGCAACTGGCCGAGCGCGAAGCGCAGCATGGTGCGCAGAGCCAGCAGACCGAGGCGGTGATGATCGAGGCCCGCTTGCTGGGCATCGAAGACCAGGCCGACTGCTACATGGCCAGCGTCGAGTTCTCCGGCATGATCCGTGAAGAGCCATCGGCCGGCGCCAGCCCCTTCCGTGAGGTCTGGAACATGACCAAGTCCAAGGCCGGCAGCACCGGCTGGCTGGTGGCCGGGGTGCAGGCATTGCAGTAAGAATCCAGGCCATCGGGCTTCTTCGCTCGTCCGGCGGGCTTGCGGTTCAGGGAATAATCGGGGGACCATGGCAACACCACAGTCCCCTTTTTCCTTGCTGAACGGCCTGCTCGCGCGCGTGGCCGCCGGCCCGCAACCACCGCCGCAATGGCTGGTGCATGAGATGCAGCAGCGCATGGTGCTGTTTCTCAACCATGTGCTGATGCAGGAAAAGCAGGCCATGGAGCGCTTGCTGCGGCAAAAAGGCCGCGTGGCCCGCGTGCAATGGCGCAGTGGGTCGCTGGCGCTGCTGATCACGCCGGCCGGGCTGTTCGACCTGGCCCCCGAGACGGCTGCGCCGGATCTGCGGCTGGAGCTGTCCGAGCCCTCGGCGCTGGCGTTGGCCCAGGGCGCGTTGCGCGGCGACAAGCCGGCCATCCGCATCGAAGGCGATGTGCAACTGGCCGCCGACATCAACTGGCTGGCGGACCATGTGCGCTGGGATCCGGAGGAAGACTTGGCGCGCGTGATCGGCGACATGCCCGCGCATATGCTGGCGCAGCTTGCCCGCCGTGCGGCGCAGGCCCTGCGCCAGTTCGTGGGCGCGCGCCGGGCGCCGCCGGCACAGCCTCCTGCGGCAGCGCCAGTGCCGGCCAATGGCACCGACCGGGCCGACGCATGAAGCGCTTTCTGCGGGGCGCGACCATCTTGTGGGTGGTGTTCCGGTTTGGCCTCGATGGGCTGGTGCTCGACAGCTTTCAAAAGCCCGGGCTGCGGTTGCTGGCGCGCATGGTGTCCGTCGGGCGCCGTCTGGACGCGCCGCGCGGGCAGCGCCTGCGCGAGGCGCTGGAGCGCCTGGGGCCGATCTTCGTCAAGTTCGGTCAGGTGCTCTCGACACGGCGCGACCTGCTGCCGGCCGACATCGCCGACGAACTGGCGCGGCTGCAAGACCGGGTGGCGCCCTTTGCGCCCGAGATCGCCATCGCCACCATCGAGCGCGCGTTTCACCGCCCGGTGGACCAGGTCTTCGGCGCGTTCGAGCGTGTGCCGGTGGCCAGCGCCTCGATCGCGCAGGTGCATTTCGCCACGCTGCGGGACCGCCAGGGCATCGAGCGCGAGGTGGCGGTCAAGGTGCTGCGCCCGGGCATGTTGGCGGTGATAGAAAAAGACCTGAGCCTGATGCGCATGATGGCCGGCTGGGTGGAGAGCCTGTCTGCCGACGGCAAGCGCCTCAAACCGCGCCAGGTGGTGGCCGAGTTCGACAACTACCTGCACGACGAGCTCGACCTGGTGCGCGAGGCGGCCAATGCCGCGCAACTGCGCCGCAACATGCAGGGCCTGGACCTGGTGCTGATACCGGAGGTTTTCTGGGATTTCTGCCACCCCGAGGTGATGGTGATGCAGCGCATGAACGGCGTGCCGATCAGCCAGATCGAGCGCCTGCGCCAAGCCGGGGCGGACATCTCCAAGCTGGCGCGCGACGGCGTCACGATCTTTTTCACGCAGGTGTTCCGCGACGGCTTCTTTCATGCCGACATGCACCCGGGCAACATACAGGTCAGCCTGGAGCCGGCCACCTTCGGGCGCTGTATCTCGCTCGACTTCGGCATCGTGGGCACGCTGACCGAATCGGACAAGGAATATCTGGCGCAGAACTTCGTGGCCTTTTTTCGCCGCGACTACAAGCGTGTGGCCGAGTTGCATATCGAAAGCGGTTGGGTGCCCCCCGAGACCCGGGCCAACGACCTCGAATCGGCCATCCGCGCCGTGTGCGAGCCGTACTTTGATCGGCCGCTCAAGGAGATCTCGCTGGGCATGGTGCTGATGCGCCTGTTCCAGACCTCGCGCCGCTTTCACGTCGAGATCCAGCCCCAACTGGTGCTGTTGCAAAAAACCTTGCTCAACATCGAGGGCCTGGGCCGGGAGCTCGATCCGGAACTCGACCTGTGGAGCACCGCCAAGCCCTTCCTGGAAAAGTGGATGCTCGAACGAATGGGGCCGCAGCGCCTGTGGCGCCAGCTACGGGCCGAAGCACCGCATTACGCCAAACTGCTGCCCGAACTGCCGCGCCTGCTCCATGGCGTGCTGCGCCAGCCCCCTGCGGAGCAGCAGCAGGTTCTGCGCGAACTGCTCGATGCGCAAAAGCGCACCAACCGCCTGTTGCAGTCCATCATTTACGGCGGGGTCGGTTTCGTGCTCGGCCTGCTGGCGATGCAGTGGTTCATGCGCATCCGCGTTTTCTGATGCGCGAAAGGGACTCCATCCGTTGCCATCCATCTTTTGCCTCTCCTCAACCCACCCTGGAGTGCCGGAGCGGCACCATGGGCATGGTCATCGCAAGCCTGGCGACGCTGGTCTGCGGTGCATCCCGAGTGCCACTGGTCTTTGGTCTGTACTGCCAGCGCGCCACCACCATGTTGGCGCTGACCATGGGCCTGGGGGTGTGGCGGTTGTTCGTCGCCAGCCCCATGCGGCCGAGTCTTCCAATCTATCGCTGGCGTGCTTGGCGGATGGGAAGGAATCGGCCATCGCTGGACTATTGGATCGAAGGATCGGCGCGAATTTGTTCAGCGGCGATTACCGTGCTGCCGTCGTCACGGCTGCCCGTAGCCCACGCAGAATTTCCAGATGGATCATGCGAGATAGCGCCGGGGCATCGACAGCTCTGATGCGCGAAAGGGACTCCATCCGTTGCCATCCATCTTTTGCCTCTCCTCAACCCACCCTGGAGTGCCGGAGCGGCACCATGGGCATGGTCATCGCAAGCCTGGCGACGCTGGTCTGCGGCGCATCCCGAGTGCCACTGGTCTTGGCCTGTACTGCCAGCGCGCCACCACCATGTTGGCGCTGACCATGGGCCTGGGGGTGTGGCGGTTGTTCGTCGCCAGCCCCATGCGGCCGAGTCCTTCCCGTAGCAACGGGCCGCCATGGCGAGCAGGCGCGCTGTTGCCTCAGCGGATCGACGATCACAAGAGGCAGGCCCCACGACGAGAAGGCAGTGTGGGCCCAATGCCGACACGGTATGGGGCCGGAAAACGGGGTGAAACCGCTACTTTTGTCTTTCCCGGTGCGGGAAAAGGCCGCGGATCACTCCCAAAAAGGCCGCCAAAACACTGACCGTCACCCCTGTCGTCACGGCAATGATCACTTTCTCGGTCCACAGCTCAATGCCGAAGCATGCTTTTACGAAACCCTGTGCAGCCAGCAAGACCCCCCAACACCCAAGGCATCCGACAGCCAATCGATAGGCTTTGTTTGCGAACTTCTCGCGCAGTTGCCGATTCGCCCGCATGTCGGCAATCTTCTCGTCGCGAAGCTCGTCCGGGAATTTTCCGGAGGGCGGCGCATCCTCACCGTCCAGAGATGCCCCGTCATCAACGGCCGACTCTTGATGGGCGGTGGAGGACGATTGCTTGCCACGGATCTGTTCCTTCCAATCTATCGCTGGCGTGCTTGGCGGATTGGAAGGCAAATCGGCCATCGTTGGACTTATTGGATCGAAGGATCGTTGCGAATTTGTTCAGCGGTGATTACCGTGCCGTCGGCACCGCCGCCCGTAGCCCACGCAGAACCTTCCAGATGGGTCATGCGCGATAGCTCCTGGGCATCGACAGCGCCATAGCGGTCGATGATGGCATCTATCAAACCCCATGTGTCCCGATCCGCCAAGGGGACCATCGGTATTTTGACGGCGTAGTCATCATCGCTCATTGCCAGGGTCGTCGCCTTGCGGGTGATGGGCCGATGGCCATAAGCCCTGAACTCATGGTAGACAGCCGGTATCACCGGCCCATGCTTCCAGCGCGCAAAGTGATCATCGAGAAGCGGGAAGCCTCTGACTTTCAGATGCCATGCTTGCGTGAAATACAGCAGCTTTTGCAGCTTCATGGGTGTCAGATTCGGAATGGCGCCTTGCCCAGCCTTCTGAACGAAGGCATTGGCGATGGCAAAAGCAGAGTACTCGGGGTGCGCCATGGTTCATACCTCCAGTGAAAACATGTGCCAAAGCCTTGGGTAGCGTGCCTTGGGCCTTGGATCTTAGCTTGGAATCCGCTTGGCGTCCCCTTCAGGATCGGCACGCCACCTATAATCGAAGGCTTTGCATTTGCCCTTGACCTTGATACACCGATATGCCTATTTACGCCTACCGATGCGGCTCCTGCGGCCATGCCAAGGATG
>Ga0081606_1000285_pt1 | contig 23932 bp, 12 predicted proteins | sample EareggfetidaYelm_FD_71127 | JGI IMG/M metagenome (GOLD analysis project Ga0081606, IMG submission 71127) | Earthworm egg capsule microbial community from the University of Washington, USA - E. fetida Yelm (SPADES assembly) (version 2) | ecosystem: Host-associated > Annelida > Reproductive system... | reverse complement strand
CCATAACCCGACATTATCCCATCTAAAGCATATTTCTTTTCCGGTATTATTTGAGGCGATTTCAAGACGTGGCGCAGCGGACGAGCCGTTGCTGCATCTCAAAATGTACCCGCTTTCCAAACGAGTGCCCCCTTGCACCGCTATCCTGAGCGTTTGGGGGAAAGTTATTCTTCCGGGGTAATAGGGAGGAGTTCTTTCCCTCACGTCCACCACGCTGGGGATATTATTTCTGTTGTTTTGGGTTTGGGCAGTGACCACCAATTCCGCATTGGCGTCAAACCTCAAGCCGGAGACGATAAGCACTCCGCCGCCGGAGGCATTGGTCTCGCTGTCGCCGCCCCCGCCGCCGCCAATGCTCGCGCCCGATTCCACGACTACGCGGCGGACTTTTCTCAAATCACCCGTGCCCCCAAAAAATCCGCCTTTCACAACGATCTCGCCGGTGAAGTCTTTGGTTCTTTCTCCGTTTATTATGGATTTCCCGTGGCCCGATTGAATAAACTTTCCTAAGCCGGCGCCGGTACCGCTGCTGGCAATATTGCCTGTAAAAATTTGGGTTTTGCCGCCATTATGTTCAAAAATGGCGACGCTGCTTTCCGTCGCGGCATTGAAAATGTCAAGCGTACCCTCATAAGCGCCCTCTGCTGTGGCCGAGCCTAGCAACCCGTTTCCTTGAAGTTTCAGAGTGCCCGAAGAAACCGAAGTAGGTCCCGTATAATGATTGACGTCGGTCAAAATCTGTGTTCCGTCTCCTGTTTTCCGGAGAGCTATCCCGCCCTTTCCCGCGCCGCCAGAGCTTACCGCGCCGCCAGTGGCATTGTCTCGTATGACGCCGGAAAATGTATGGCTCAACGCATTGCTTTGGCCTTGACCTACGGTAAGCCAACTATAGCCTCTGCCAGGCAACGAACCCAAAGTAGAACCCCAGCTGTTTTGCACTACGCCCTCACCGGTCAGTCCGCCAAAAACAGAGACGTTGCCCCAAATATCGAATATAGAATTGCCATTTACTTGCAAAACGGCGGTGTTGCTTTCGCTGTTGGCGGCGTACACGTTATTGTCCATATTGTTTCTCAACCCTCCTTCCGCCACCCAAATGGCGCCTGATTTTAAGACCGTGCTGTTATTCGTTCCTATCGTCCCTAATCCTGTCTTTTTGAGTGTGCCGGCGCCTCTGAAAATAACTCCCGGACCGAACAGAAAGGTAGAAATCGAATTGACGGCTCTAAGCTCCAGCGTGGCTCCGGCGGCCGCGCTCAATGTGACGTGATTAATATGAGAATCTGGATCCTGTATAATCTGACGGCCGCCGGTCACGTTCACGGTTAATGCGGGGGCATTGTCCGCGCTTCCGCTACGAATATAGCCTCCGCCTTTAAAAGTGTAAGCGGATTGCCCTGCCTGTATATTTAATGTAGCGGCCTGGTTTCTTACTTGGTCGGCGGTCATTCCGACGGGAATAAAATCGGCACCATCATTATTTTGAACCACTGCCCGGTCGTTATCAGACTTAAGACCGGCGATGGTTTGTTCCGTGCCATTGAGGTGCAGATAAGAGAAACGCGCGGCCCCCGTAAAATCAATAAAAGTACCCGCCCCAAACTGATTATTGGACAGACACCAAATATGTGCCGACGCTCCGTTCCCCGATACCGTAACGCCATTTGGCAAGGCGGCAATCCCCGCACTTTTGTTGCATATTATATATCCCTTTTCAAGGGTTGTGTGGCCGCTATAGGTGTTGGAGGCTGTTCCGCTCAAGATAATTCCTGTATCATGGCCATTTGCGGCGGCTCCCGCGTCGGGCATCTTGCAGATCAGCGGGCCGACGCCTTCAATTTTTCCGGTGATAGTATAATTCCCGTTGCCCCTGACCCGAAAATTGCAAGATCCGTTCAAGGTAATGGTGCCCGAAAATTCGGTACTCGGATCCCCCGGCACAGACGGCGCGGGCAGAATGAGGGCAGGAGAATCGGACGTTCCTGTTTGGGTTGAACTCCCCGACCGAACCACGCAATTATCGCAAGTTAACCCGCTGGAGGTCATCAACAAGCCGGTGTTATCCCACCTAAATCTGTAGGTAATTCCTCCGGATGTCGCCGTGCCGGGAGTGGGGAGGTTTCCGCTTATGCCGTTTCTGCATTTGAGCACATACCCGACGGTTATGTCATTGCCCAACACTTCCACCGTGAAGTTATTGGCGGCCGTTACATTTCCGGACCCGTAGCCGCTCGATTCTCTCACTTCCACGAGGCTGGGGCGGTTGCCGGCGGTGGGCACGGCCACGACTACCAATTTGGAAGTCTGCGCCGCAAAAGTCAAATTGGGCACGAGGAGGTCTCCGCCCCGGTTAACCACGCCTTCCCCGCCGCCTATTCTTCCGTTGCCCCCCACCTGAACAGACGCGGCCTCGCTAATATCGCTTCTTCCTCCCAAAAAGCCATTGGCTACTTCCACACGGCCTTTATAGGATTTTTTATTTCCTTCGAGGATAATCTTTCCGTCTCCGGTGCAGTTCAGGCGGAGGAGGCTTGAGGCAGCACCCCCCGTAATCTCGCCGCTAATTTCTATTTTTTGGGAACTGTTGTGCTCCAATGTGCTGGCGGCAGAGATGGTAAGGACAGACGTATAAGGATTTCCATTCCCCAAGTTACTGATGCCCTTTAGTTTTAAAGCGCCTTCGCTCACGGTTACGTTGCCTGTGGGCGTAAATTGGTGAACCTCAAATATTCCGCGCCCCTTTTTTTCATAGGCTCCCGCTCCGGAGAAAATTACGCTTTCCGAAGCGGCATAAGTTCCAAAGGGGGAATGGTCTCCGCCAAACACCAGTGTGGCGGCGTTATCGGCGTATAACTCCAATCGGCCGCCTTGCAAGGCATTGAAGGTCACATTTTCAATATCCGCGGTGGGGTTATGAATTGCCTGCGCGGTTCCCTGCACCCGAACTTCGAGCCCGCCGCTGCCGCTTCCTGCCCGAAGCTTGGCGCCATTCCCAATAGCGTATCTTTCGCTTGTTCCTTTCACCGTTAAGTAGGCTTTTTGTTGGGCGCCGGTGCGGGGAATATTCGAAATATTCGGCAGACCCGTCTCCCTGTTTTCAATGAAGGCGTTTCCGCTCATGGCATTTACGCCGGCTACGCCCTGAGAGGTGCCGTTGAGAATGACAAACGCATTGGTGCCATTCGTCTCAAAGGTAAGGACGCCGTTTCCCGACAGTTGATTCTCGTTGCAAAACCATAAACTTGACTCCGCCCCTCCGGCGGAGGTTTTCATTATAATGTCCCCCGGGATGGCCGTCACGTTCCTCGGCTTTGCACAAGCTATATAACCGCCATGAATGGTGGTGGCGCCGTGATAGTTATTGGCGCCGGTGTTTTCCTGAACATCTCTCCAAATCCAGTACCGATGCTTGTTCAAGCCAAAAATTCCGCTATAATCTACCCCCCGCTCCACCTCTTCCATCCTCCACCCGTTCTCCCCTCTGAGTATTATGCCGGCATATTGCCCGCCCCAATTTCCGGCACTCGGCGCGGAAAGCGTGAGTGAAAGTCCCCGATTCTCAAAACCGGCAATGCGTGAATCATGGAGGTATTGTCCGGTACCCTTTATCTTAATAACCGTATGCCCAATCGAGTAGATGTTGTAAACAATGTTTCTGTTTTCTCCCCTGTTTTTGAAAATGAGCGGGAGTTCTGCCGTCGGGAAGAACGTGGTGAAAGGCCTTAGTATTACAGGCGCCGGATAGAATGAAAGATCTCTAATACTAGCATTTTCATTGACTGTCCAATTCTGTTCGGGCGACCCGCCATCTACCCAATACTCTCGGGCAACAATCTTCCTTTCGCCATTCGTCCCCGCCCCCCTCACCCAACGGGCATCATAATGCGTGATGCAATTAGTGCACGAAATAACGTTGTCTTGCGCTTGGACTTCTGCGCTAATAAGGATGGTCATGAATAAAAAGCAGAATAAATGCTTTGCGCTAAAAAACAATCGGGCACAGTCGTTTTTTTTGTGTGTTTTTTTCATGTGTTGTTGTTCGTGTCTTTATAATCTAACGAAATATAGTTGCGAAGGTATGTGAAAAAAATCGGTGAACAAAAAATAACTAAACTCATATAAGACAAAAATCAAGCCGTAAAATATAAAACATTGACCATTAACTTAGTTAGCTAAGAGACAAAAAAGGCATCGCTGAAAATGCGCATATTACCTCAATTTGCAGGCGGTTCGTCGGCAGGAAATGAGGCGCGGGTTGCCAAAAGTTTGAGAGCTGAAAATATAGCGCAAGAGAACATTAATCACAGACTAACTTTGTACACCCCCAATAAGACGGATACTAAAAAAATGACAAACGACTATTTGGAAGCCCTTCATTGCATGGAGAAAGCGAGGGATATTTTGAAAAATAAAGCCTGAGAAGAAGACAGCGGGCATCATGAAGGAGCGGCAGCAGCAAATGGCATGGAGACGGCATGGAGTACGCCGATTTCTTAATTAATGCCATTCGTCCGGCGGGGGCAAAGTTTGAGAGGTTGGAGATAAATATAAGAAAAACGCTAATTTTGTTTGATTTAATTATTCTTTCTTTCTTTATTAATTATTGTTTAAACAACAATCACCATGCTTCGCGCCTCCTCGCATTAAAAATGCTTTAGCTAAATTTTACCAAAAAAAAATAAATAAACTAACTTTGCAAACAGCCCCCCACAAGACGGATATTAAAACAATTACAGACAATTATTTGGAAGCCGTCCGCTATATGGAGAATGCGAAAGACATGTTGAAAAATAAAGCTTGCAAAGTAAACGGCGTTTATCAAGATAAAAAATATGTCCGCATGGCCTGCGCCATAGCCTACCTCGCGGCGCTCCTCGCGACAGAGACTTATTTAGCCTGTAAGGGAAAGCCTATTCCCAACAGAAAAGACAGACGCAATAACATTGACGACTATAAGCGCGAATTGGCCAAAGCGGACAGAAAAATGTTAAGCCACTTACATGGAGTATGGAATTATCTTCATTGTGACGGGTATTATAGGGGATTAGCAGTAGCAAAGGGCATTCAAACCGGCATGGAGTGCGCCGAATGCTTAATTAATGCCATTCGCCCGGCGGGGGAAGAAGCTTTAGTTACCAAAATTTGAGAGGTTGAAAATATAGCGCAAGAGAACATTATTAATAACGAACTAACTTTGTAAAAAAACCCAATAAGATGGATACTAAAAAAATGACAAACAACTATCTGGAAGCCCTTCGTTGCATGGAGAAAGCGAGGGATATTTTGAAAAATAAAGCTCGCGAAGAAGACGGGCTTTATCAAAATAAAAGGTATGTCCGCAAGGCCTGCGCCCTGGCTTACCTCGCGGCGCTCATTGCGGCGGAGACTTATTTAGTCGGCAAAGGAAGACCAATTCCTAAGAGAAGAGATAAGCGCAGTAACATTCATGACTATAAGCACGAATTGGCGGGAGTGGATGAGGAGATGCTAACTTACTTGCATGCGGCGTGGTGTTCTCTTCATTGCGGCGGGTATCATGAAGGAGTGGTGGTAGCAAATGGCATTCGAGCCGGCATGGAGTGCGCCGATTTCTTAATTAATGCCATTCGTCCGGCAACGGAGGAGGCGCGGGTTGCCACAGTTTGAGAGGTTGGAGATAAATATAAGAAAAACACTAATTTTGTTTGAGTTAATTATTCTTTTTTTATAAAACATTGTTTAAACAATAATTATTATGCTTCGTCCCCTGCTTGCCTCTCTTTTTTTATCTTACGGCCTGTATGCGCAGCCCGGCGGATTGATAATCAGCAAAGACAGCGCCTCCGTTCAACTTACTGCGGAAGGCGCTTCCTATTTAGCCTCTCTGCCGCTCAAATGCATAAATCAGGAGTACCCCAATAAACTAAACCATATTGCCGTTAACGACAGCGACCAGGCAATGACGCCTCGTCAAATGCACCCCTGCTTTTATGGTTGCTTCGATTGGCACAGCAGCGTACACGGGCATTGGATGCTGGTGAAGTTGCTGAAGGAGTTTCCCGCCTTGCCCGAAGCTAAAAAAATCAGAGCGGCGCTTTCGGAAAGTTTTACCCCGCCGCATTTGGCCGCAGAAATAAAGTACTTTTCGCCAAAATTATCGGCGTCTTTTGAAAGAACTTATGGATGGGCTTGGCTGCTGAAATTGCAGGAGGAATTGCTGTCCGGCGCCGACGACGATTTTGTGAAATGGCGGACGGCATTGCAACCCTTGTGCGATACTATTGTGAAAAAATGGATGGCGTTTTTGCCCAAACAAACTTATCCCAACAGAACAGGCGTACATCCCAATACCGCCTTTGGATTGACCATGGCGTGGGACTACTGCAAAAGAACCCGTAATACAGCCTTTGAAACGCTGATTAGGCAGACGGCAGAGCGCAATTTTTTGAAGGATAAAAATGCCCCTTCGATTTGGGAACCCGACGGCGCTGATTTTTTTTCCCCCTCATTGGAAGAAGTCGATTTGATGCGGCGCATATTGCCGAAGCCGGATTTTTTGAAATGGTTTAACGCCTATATGACCGCCGAATCGTTGCAGCATCTGACTCAACTGCCCGTTGTTTCCGACAAAGAAGATTATCAAATTATTCATTTGGTCGGTTTATGCTGCAGCCGAAGCTGGTGCATGAAAAATATTGCCGCCTGCCTGAACGCCAACGATAAGAGAAGGAAACTGCTTTTGCAATCCGCCGCACAACATTTGACAAAAGCATTTCCCGACATCCTTTCCAAAGACAATTACGGCGGCGAACATTGGCTGGCCAGTTTTGCGGTCTATGCCTTGTTTCAATAACAAAATAAACAGCAAAAAATTATTAACCCACATTGCGCAAAAGGGGCGTTTTTTTTACGTTTGAATTAGCGAAATTGGCGCTCATGAGTTTACCGTTCCGTTTTTACGCATACTTATTGACAAACGAAAATCCGTAGCGCCCAAATCGGAATTAAAAAAATGAAATCGCTCATTTTCAATGATTTACGGCTCACTAGTTGCAATGTGGGTTAATGATTAATGCCTCTTCGCGGAGGCGGGCATATCAGGGGGGACGAGAGGGGCGCCCCATTAACCATTAACCATTTCTAGCCATCCAATTCTTCACTCGGTCTAACATTACCGCATAGAAATCGCGGTCGAAGAGTTTCACGTCGCGCTTGGCTTGGTAGAGAAACAACGTCCCGATGAGAAATAAAACAATGTTGGAACCCCATACGCCAAGGAAAATGCCCATGTCTTCGTCTTTCACCTTCTTTTCTCCCAGTATATTTAAGACATAATAAATTATAAAGAATAAAATCGAAATCAGCACGGGGGCTCCCAATCCCCCTTTTCGGATGATGGCGCCCAGGGGCGCGCCAATCAAAAACATGCACAGGCAGGCCAAAGAATTGCTCAAAATGCGGTGCCACTGAATGTCATATACAATGTATTCGTTTTGAAAATTTTTGATGGAGGAGTTATTGTTCAAAAGCTGACTCTTAATCATTCGCGCATTGCCGAGGGCGCGGCTCACTTCTGCCTCTGTATAGGGGGTTTGAAAAATACTGTCGGCTTTCTTTTTCCATTCGGGAAGGATGGCGGCAACCGTCGGCGTTTCGGGAAGGAGGGCAGAAGGCTGTGCGGACGTTTCGGGAGGAGAGGAGGGAATGCCGTCCGTCGGGAGGAGCATTTGCTTATTTTTACGGGCCTGCAACGAGTCGCGCTCTGCTTTATAAGCCAATACTTCCTTCGTTTCGGGAATAGCGGGTTTGAAATAGGAAAAAAAAGTTTTGTGCGAATAGAAGGCATTAAGTTTTTCCAGATTGGCGTATGTGCGGGTAGAGTCCATGTCTAGGTTGAGTTCGGACATATTGCGCATGATGCGGTTCGACTGAAAAAACTTTTTATCCGTTCGCTTAATGGAAAACGAAGAGAGGTCAAATACGATCTCCGATTTATCAAATCGGGTTTTCTGAATGGTCTCGCTGCTCGACCGGCCTATTTCATTTGAGGTGCCTTCCTGATAGTTGGAGCCGTTGAACAACTCCATCTTCAAATAGCTGTTGTTGAGAATAGTGTACATTCTTCCCGAATCGGCAATGGTTACGTCTTTGTTTCCAAACTTGGCGCGGTGGTCATAAATAATAATTCCCTTAAACCTGTTTGTTCCCTGAATTTTATGTTCAATTTTTATGCTGACGTCGGGGAGTCCGTTGTAGAAAGCGCCGTCAGCCATGTCCAGTGCCGGCTTCTTTTGCCTTACGTCCCACAGCAGACTATAGGCCTCAAGGGCTGCCTTGGGGACTAAAAAATTATTGACCGCAAAGGCCGCCAGGGTGAGGCATACCACCACGGCCAATATAGGAATCATACTCCGCACCAACGAAATGCCCAGACTCTTTATGGCGGTCAATTCAAAATGTTCGCCCAAATTTCCAAACGTCATGAGCGTAGCCAGCAAGACCGCCAAAGGCATTGCCGTGGGAATCATGAAAACGGAAAAATAGCCCAGGAGCTGCGCCCATACGTCCCAGCCCAAATCTTTGCCGATTAAATCTTTGAAATATTTAAGCAAATGGATCATCAAAAAGATAAACGTCACCACCAAAAACGTGAGGAAGAAGGGACCAAAGAAGGACTGCAGAATGAGTTTATCTATTCGTTTCATAAGTTTATCCGCCTACTAACACTTTCAGATTTTCGACCATGCCTTTCCAAAGTTGCTGAAGTTCGCCCATATCTTCAAAATCGGAATAATCGGTTATGTAGAGGAAGGTGGTTTGTGTCAATTCGTTCCATTCCACTTTCAGTTCGAAATAAGAGGCGTCTCCTTCGTCGTCGGGCGATTCGGGCAGGTATTCGTATTTCACCGAATGATTATAGCGGACGTTCATTTGTTTGGCTTTATGCTCTTCATTTTCCCAGATGAAGGTATAAATTCTTTCGGGATTAATTTTCACGTCGTCGGAAAACCATTGCGCCAGTCCGCCCGCGGTTTGCAGATAAAAGTATAAAATCCGGGGGGAGGCGTGGATTTCAAAATCTGATTTGAATAGTTGTTTCTGTACCATATTTTTTCTCTAAAAATAGCAGTATTTTAATGGATTCGCAAAAAGGGGAAATAAATCCCTCTGCTTTCTCCGCCCGCGGGGACACATTCCGCGAGCCGGGGAGAGGCATGAGCTATGAATTATGGGACAGGGGTCATGAGTCAGGGGTTATAAGTTATGACTACTCGCGGTTCAAAATTAAAATCGGGTTCAAAATTATCTTTGGCTACAATATTAACTGAACCGTAAATAATACGCCAAACTTTCGCACATTGGGATTGTCGAGATAAGTCAGTCGATGCACGAAGTCCACTCTGAATATTTTAAAAATATTTTCAATTCCGTATCCGGCTTCCACGTAGGGTTTTCCGCTTGTCAAAAAGCCTCCGGGGGCGGTCTGCCATCCGGCGGGACTGACCGGGGCAATAAGACGCTGATTTCCTTCGCGCATTCCTCCCAATATAACATTGGAAGTGGCCAGCAGGCGCCATTTCAGTTTTTGGAGCAAAGGTATTCGGTTCAGGAGCATTCCTTCGAGGTAGTGCCGCCATTGAATAGAGGCATAACGGTCGCTGATGAACTCGCCGTAGTTCATTAAGTTGTAGGTGACGGGCGTATAAAACGGACTTTCATTTCCCAAATGAAGAGCCAACAAGGGATAGGGCAAATGGTTGAAAATATACTCTCCGTTTATATTGACAAGGGCTCTTCCGAGAGGGCCGAAACGAATTCTTTTGGAAATGGTGAGTTGCAGTTTGTCGTAATTAAAACCGCTTCCGGCCACTCCTTGCGCTCCTTTCGTATATCGCATCGAAACAATAGGCCATCGGCGGCCGCCGAGGCTTATGCGTTCATTTCGTCCTTGGATAAAAATTTCATCGGGGGCATATCGCGCTTCGAGCGAAAATTCCATTGTTTTAAAGGCGCCGTGAACCTCACCCCTGCCCTCGCTGTCGGCGCGGTAATATCCAAATTCATACGTGGGGTTAAACGACCAATGCCGCGCGATCAGCTTCGTGTTAAAGCCTCTGAAAACTTCGCGTTGAAAAGAGAGTTGGTAGTCGGTACTGTAGAATCCGCGGCGGAACGTCCCCCAGCGAATGGCCGCCAAAAAAATCGGGTTGGCGATGATAGTGCTGCGATTGACGCCTACGCGGTACAAGTCGTGCCCCGTGCTGATGGCCGCCGTAGTCCATCGTTTTCGGGAAAAAATATACTCAATCCCTGCCCTGTATTTAATTTTGCGGTCTCTTGTTCCCGCCGCCAGAAATCCGTGATAGACCCATTTTTTGCTGAAAAGATGATTGGTTTTTGCCCCGACTTGCAGGCGGAGTCCTTCGATATTATTGGCGGCAATAAAACTCAGGTAAGGGCCAAAAGATATTTGCCCCACGTCGTAATGTCCGTCCACGATGGTTTTTATAATCTCGGTATAAGTTCGCACCACGGGAATATTTTTAATCGTGTCAATCATTTTATACACATGCTTTTCGGCGTCCGATAATTTTTCATGCCGAATAGTGTCCCAGTTTTCGGACTCATGATCGCGCGAGTCTTCCAGTGCTTCTACCCTTCGGTCGAAAAACGAGACCGGTTTAGGCTGATTGATTATTATGTTTTTATTGCTGGTGTAAAACTTGGCGAGCAATCCGATTTGATTTTTGCCTATCTCGCTCACGTCTATGACAATTCTGTTTTTCGCCGGCAACCAAGGGCCTTCGCCGGTGGGTTGGAGTTCTTGCTGAATTTGGATTTTGTCTATGAAATTGATGTCGGCGTCTTTTCCCGATTTCGCGTCCATTTGCTTGAGGGCATAGTCTTTTTTGGTGATCCACATGGTGCCAGTAAAGGCGAGTTCTTGGGGGCTTTTGGGACGGAAATCAAGGCGGTAGCAATAGTCGTTTCCGAGCATTAAGCTGTCGGACAAATCGTAGTTGTAATAAATTCGCCAGCCGTCCGCCATCGGGGAGACAAATTCCTTATTCAAAATGGTCAGCCAGTTTTGATAGAAGTTATATTCCTGAAAAGCGGAGCCGACCACTTGAGTAGTCAAAGCGCCGTCCTCCACTCCCACCCCGTGTACGCGGGTTTTTCGGATTATTTCTTTCCGCAACTGCGGACTGGAGCGATAGTATAGTTTGGAGGCGCTTTCGGTGATGAGCATAGGCAAAATGGGTTTCCCGTCTTCTCCGGCGATGCCGTCGATGCTGTCGAGCACTTGCGCAATTTTTCGCATCACCCTTTTTTGGCGCACCTTTTCGGTGATGTTGTCAATATCAATTTCCATTTTGGTGTAGGAATCATATTCATAGCCCGCCAGTTTTCGTTTATCGTTTTTGTCTTTGTTCTTGACCACCCTGCGCAGGATTTCAAAGGCCGGATTTTCTCCCGCCAATATCTGCACCTCTTGCAACGTGGCTATATCTTCCCGCAGTTGAAAATTGACCGTTTGCTTTTCCCGCTTTCTGACGCCTTTTGATTTTATTTTATAACCAATGACAGAAACCGTAACCGAGTCCACGGGCAACGTCGTGCGGATTTTATAATTCCCGTCGAAATCGGTGGCGATGCCCGTGGTGGTTCCTTTGAACACCACATTGGCAAACGGAACAGGATCGCCCGTGGAGGCGTCGGTCACCTTTCCCTCCACAATGGTTTCTTGCGCCAGAAGAAGCACGGGCATTCCAAGGAGCGCCGAGAACAAAAACAGCGCAAAAATAATTCTCATGGGCGTTGGTAAATTGACATACATAGGCATAGATAAAGGCAAAGTTAATGCCTCAAATGTAAGGAATATTCTCATACTCTGATTGATGTTTAGTTTTATCGTTGAAAATCAGGAAGTTGAAATACAAATTATAGGGCTAATGGTTCATGCCTCTTCGCGGAATCCGGAGGATGCCGTGCGGAGGAGGAATATGGGTTTTATCATTAATCATTATTTAACGTTTATTTGCAGCCTCCTGATTTTCAATGATAAAAAAATTTGGTCAGAATGACTAACAAAAGCTATGTTTGCAATTGTAACCTTACTCCTTTAGATTATGGCAGCATTTATTGATTTTTTTGCATTGCATTATCCGTCGATTATTCCCGCACTTGCCGGCACCTTGGTTTCCTTTTTGTCGTTAGGTTTTACTTTAAGATTAGCAGTCAAATTGTGAGCCTTGGCGAGAAAATGGATGAGCGGCTTGCAGAACTTAGAAAGGATATAGATGAGCGTTTTGTGAACCTTATCAAGAAAATCTGCTTCACGCCGCAACGTTCTTGACTTCCTCTGCTAACGCTGTTCTGACTAACGTTTTTTATTGTCGTTGAAAATCAGTAAGTTGCAAATAAACGTTAGCAAAAGAAATCAATGCCGCAACGGAATAGGAGGGATTTTCTATAATTATTAAACAGGGGTTACCGTTGACCCGACAAGCCAATGCCGTATCGAAATAGGGAGGAAATGAGCCATGGTTAATGGCTAATAGCGCACGGGCATGGGGGATATTGGGGGGCACCGGAGGACGGGTACCCAATTGCTCATTACTCATTATTTTTAGTTGCTTGGCTACGGTTTCCAAGAGCTGTATCTATGCTCCGTCCACCCCCGCCAATCATCCCCCGCCTATGCTTAGGCTATAAGGCAATCCAAAAAAATGTTACCTGATTTCTGAAGAGTTTGGGTTTAACATAACGAAACATTTAATACACTCCCCGTACACTATTTATGCTTTATCTATACGCCATCTATGCTTGGTGGCGCTTCATTAATGACGGGCAATAAGGCATAATTTGTAAAAAAAAATAACGAGGTCAGTGCGTTATTTCCAAAAAAAACCTATTTTTGTGAGGAATGTTAAGAATTGAACGGATGTTTTACTGCAATTTGTCCCAATGATTTCAAATTTATCGGTTTTTTCGGCATGGAAATTGAGCTTCATAAATTATGGATTACAATCCGTACCTTACGCCTTACGCACTTTGCACCTTATACTCGTAAGCTATGAATTACGCCTTACGCCTTACGATTTGCGATTTACATGCCTTGCTCTTTAGATATAAAATTATGATTATAAACTACGCCTTGCGATTTACAAGCCTTACGTTTTACAATTTAGGGCTTACGCGCCTGATGACTAACCTTACGACTAACCTTATGACTGACTTACGCTTTATGACTTACCCCATCACGTGCCTTATAGCCTGCACTTTACTCGTTGGGGAATCGAAAGCGCAGGCTCCCTGCCCCCCTCTGAGGGCATCCCATCGAACTATCTGCTATGGGGAAAATAATCCGGATGTTTTAAACCACGCATTTCAAGTAGAAGCAGAGGGGAAACTTCCCCACGCCAGAATCCTCTGGCATTGGGCAGAAGACGGAATTCATCACCGAAACTTAGATCCAATAGTTAACAGTCGGGGCGATGAAAGCCTCGTATTGACAGCCGCCGACTTTATCAGTTCGGGTCCTCCGGAGGCATTTTACGCCCAACCCGCCGGCAAACTGCATCATGTGAAAGTAGGGCAGATAGCGCCCGGGTGCTCGTTAAGCGAGCTTGTTTCGGTGTATGTGCTTCAACAACCGCAATTGTCTGCCTCTCCTTTATTAGAAGGACCGGCGCTCCCCGCCAACATCCACGGCGAGCGTCTCTGCAACGGGACCTCCGTGACTCTGAAATCAGCTCCGCCGTTGGCTAAAACCGTTGCCGCGGGGCAGTCCGCTCAACCCTCTGCTATCATACATATTCCGGCGGAGATTTATTGGGCTTCGGCGGATGGCGTTAATTTTAACGAGTCCGGCAGAATATATTCGACCGAGCATGCCGCCGTGTCTTTTGACATTCAGCCCGAACCGACGCCAAACGCAGAAAGGACGTTTAGTTATCAGTTGCGATACAGCCATCAAGTCCAAATGCGAATCACCAATGAAGTTCGTCCGCCCGATGCGCCGACGGGTTGGCGTTCGCCGCTTGCAAGGGCATTGGAGAATATGCGTCCTCAAGAATGTGCCCGTCCTTCCGGCAATCTTACGGTTAAAGTTTGGCCCAAACCCTCTCAGACGGGAAGCCTTGATCCGCCCTCTCAAGACGCCTGCATGGGCGTAGCCTATTCGTTGAGTCTCACAGGCTCAAATTCGGGTCAGGGGGAAATCACTGTTCCCTTGTGGGAGCGGGCTTTAGTCGGAAACACGGGATATACAGCCTACATTCCTACTGTCGGCAATTTAACTTTAACCGAATCTGCCCCCGCCCCCGCGGTATATAGATATAGGGCGAAGCTGGAGAGAAATAATGGAACGGGGAGCAACGGACGGCCAAATCCCGTCTGTGAGGCATACTCGGCGCCGGCGACGGTGACGGTGCATAAATTTGATATGTCTCCGCTGTCGGACAGGACTGTTTGCGCAGGAGATACGGCTCATTTTGAATCCGTCATAATAAGTCCGGGGCGCCCGCTGACCTCCCTTGTCTGGAAAGTGAACAAAGGAGACGGACTCGGATTTGTTCCCGATGATACGGGTACGCCCCGGATTGCGCCCAACAGCAAGTATCGCCTTGATTTCAGCCGTATTCCCGGCAGTTATAATAATTATATATATAGAGCAGAGGCCAATAACGGAATTTGCGTTAAAACCACCCCGGAGGCGACTCTCAGGGCGCTTGCCGCTCCTGCGATAACAGAAGAACTTCCGCTTGAGAGGCATGTGTGCAGAGGCGAGTCTCAAAATTCTTTCCGGCTCTCTGTCAGCGTCGCGGGAGATGATGCGAGCAATCCGTCCGCCTATCGTTGGCAACAAAAGCGGAGCAACGAATCCGATTTTTCAGACGCATTTGTCTCGGGGCGCCACTTCGAGGGGAATGCCAACCACCTCACAGGCAACGAATCCATGGTCTATCGGGCGATAGTCAGCAGGGGTTCCTGTTCAGCCCCCGGCAGGGAATTTACTGTTTACGCCCATAACCCGCCGCATATCAGCTCCGACTGGGGGAGTTATGAAGCAGATGCTTGCCGCGGAAGCATACGCGCTTTTACGGCAAATGCCGCCTCCGACCATGGGCTATTGACGTATGAGTGGTCTGTGGCGAGAGGCAATTTGGAAAGCAACGCCACGGTGCTGGAAAGAAGCAATCACTCTACATTCAGCGTACGCCTGCCCTATTATGCGGGGAGGAGGAATTATCCGAAATATATAGTGAAAGTGAGCGATAGATATTGTGCCGCCTATCGAGCCACAAGATTTTCTGTCAGGCCCTCTCCTCCTGTTGCCAAAAACCTTCCGTCGAATCCGTTGCTTTGCGCGGGACAAAATATCACGCTTGACGCGGGAAGCGCACTTCCCGGCGAGAGCGATCCTCTCCCCGAAGGAACAAACATCCCCCCGCTCGTTGATGATGTGCCCGGCGAGTCAGACGTAAGCTATCAATGGCAAGAGGCGCCCCCCGGCACAAGCGTGAGCACGTTTCGGAATTTAGAAGGGCAGAGGAACCAAAGGCTTTCGTTGCACGAAGTGCAAAGCGATAAAAACGGATGGCGTTATAGAGCCGTTGCCGTCAATTCCTTTTCTTGCGCAGACACTACTAATATTGTCGTGCTTACGGTGGGTGCGCCGCCTGCAGTGAGTTTGGGCAATACCGCGGTTTGCCGCGGCGAGGCTTACGAATTTACGCCTCTCTACGGCCCTTCCGAGGGAACGTTGAGGTATCAATGGCAAGCAGAGACGGCGGGCGTGTTTGAAGATGTGCCGGGGGCTACTACTGCTTCTTATAGGATAGCCAATCCGCAGACCACTACGCGCTATAAAGTGCTCGTGAGGTTAGACGGCACAAACTGCAGGAGCGAATCGCCGCCGGCCACGCTTACCGTGAATCCGAATCCTTCGGTTGCACTAGGCAATAAAACCGTTTGCGCGGGAGAGGTTTTTGATTTCTTTCCGACAAGCGTGACCGGAGGTACGCCGAATTATGCTTATCAATGGCAAGTGGGAGGCACAACCCTTGACGGCGCCGCCTCGCACACGTTGCGCCTGCCAAGGACCAATTCGCCTTTGAACGCAGGATCCCATACGGTGACACTGACAGTAACTGACTCGAAGGGATGCCATGCGTCTTCTTCGGTTGCGCTAACCGTGAAAGCGTTGCCAAGCTTCGGCACACAGCCGGCCGCAACTGCCGCCTGCTCCGGCAATCCGGTTGCTTTTTCGGTCACCGCCGGCGAAACAGGTTGCACTTATCAATGGCTGGAGGCTGCGCCCACAGGAACATTTGCCCCCATTCCTGCTAATATTAACAGTAGCCCCACCGGATCGGCGTCCGCCTCGCTTACGTTGCCCCAGGTGCCGGCGGGCAAAAACGGGTACAGATATAAAGCGCTCTTGACCAAAAACGGTTGCACGGCGGAATCGGCGGAGGTCACGCTTACCGTGATTGATCCGGTAATTAGTATTACCCCTCAATCCGGCGTGGTTTGTGAGGGAAACGCACATACATACACAGCCAATGCAAGCTCGGGTACGCCGGCGGGCTATCAGTGGAAGAAATGGAATGAAACCACAAGGGTTTTTGACAATATCTCCGGCGCCACAAATGCCACGTATGAAATAGGGCAAGTTGCCCGCATTCATGAGGGGCAATATGCCGCGGCGGTCACCTTTGGAAGCAACCTTTGCACGAAAACATCCGCCGCCGCGACCTTGCATGTAAATGCTTCTCCTGTTGTCGTCACGCCGCCTTCAGACCAAACCGTTTGCCACGGAGAAAGCGCCGCCTTTACCGTTGTCGGCGACACTCCGCACGGCACATTAACCTATCAATGGGAAGAAGCGGTCTCCGCCGTTGCCGCGTTTTCGCCTTTAGTCAGCGAAAGGAATCCCACGCTTTCATTTACCGGCAATCTCGCTATTGCTAAAAATGGCTATCGCTATCGGGTGGTTCTCAGCAATGGTCTTTGCTCCCAAGTCACTGCCCCTGTTGCCCCTGCCGTCCTTACAGTGAAGGCGAAGCCCGTGCCGGGTACCCCCTTGGCCAATGGTACGGTTTGTGCCGGCACGGAGTACGAATTTACGTCTGACGCTACCTGCGAAGACGGAACGCTGACGTATCAATGGCAAGAAAAATATAGCAATGTATTTCGCAATGTGGGATCGGACAACAACAGATACAAGATAGCGAATCCGAAAGCCAATAGTATCTACAAAGTGATAGTGCGAAGAAGCGACCTCCCTCATTGCCTGCTCGAATCGGGGCAGGTTACGCTTACCGTGAGGTCTGCGCCCGCTTTGGCGTTGAACGAACAGCCGGTCGATCAAACCATTTGCGCCAAGGCGTCGGTTTCTTTTTCGGTGCCTTCCAGGGCGGATGTCTCTTTTAAATGGCAAGAGGCTGCGCCCGATACAGAGGATATGCCCGAAGGAGGATTTGCTGACATTGTCGGCAACCCCACAGCGACTACGCACACGCTTACGCTGAACCTGGCGCCTGACGCCAAAAATAGGTACAGATACCGAGTGATTTTGACCCGCGGCCTTTGCACGTTCAAATCGAACGAGGCTAGGCTCACATTGAATGCCGCCATTAGTACGCAGCCAAGCAATCAAACTGTTTGTTCCAATGGACAGGCTTCTTTTTCGGCGACTGCCCAAGCCAATAGCAATTATCAATGGCAGGAGTCTGCCGACGGCATATTCTTTGTGAATATTCCGGGGGAAACGACTGCCGCCGAGAGCCGTTGCACGGTTTTGAACCCCGCCGAAAAGAAAAACTATCGTTACCGGGTTTTAGCAAGCCGTGCCGCTTGTACGAATGCCAGCGAAGAGGCGATATTGACCGTGAACTCCGCGCCCGACTTTCACGCCCCTCTTCCCGATGAGGCTTTGGGATGCGCCGGCAGCAGCTATGTCTATAAGGCCAATGCGTATTCCTCGAAGAGCATAGCCTCCGACGGCAAGGTTACCTACGGAACCACAGGCATTTCCTATCGATGGGAAAGGGCTCTCCCCAATTCAAACAGTTTCTCTGAGACAGGGGGCAATACAGAAAATTATATCGTTGCCAACATTACGGAGGCTTCCCAGCATGGCGCCCGATATAGAGTAGCGGCGACTGTGGGAGGGTGCTCTAAAGAATCGAATATTTCCTCTTTTAACGTGGTCACGACCGGGGAGGAGGTGTTTCAGCTTGCCCCCTCCCGTGTTTGTAACGGGGATAACGCCGTATTTACTGTGGGATCTGCGGGAACTAATAGCCAAAACGGGACTTATCAATGGTCTGAAGAACAAAACGGGACTCCTCCCGTCATTACCCTTCTTCCAGGCGAAACCACAAACACCTTGACAATCTCCCCGGTGACCACTGCGCACAATGGTCGTCGGTATCACTCCGTGTTTCGCTTTGGCGCTTGTCAAATAACTTCAGTGGCCAATTTGGTTGTCGTGAATCCTCCGCAAATTGCTCCTTTTGGCAATGCCGGTGTTTGTGCGGGGGACACACATACATACACCGCCTCTTTTACCAATCCTCCTCCCGGCAACTCCGGACAGTATCGGTATCAGTGGACGAAAACGAATGAAAATAATATTTTTGAAAATATCCCGGGCGCAACGGATAGGACGTATGTAGCAGAACGAGCGTTTAGCACTGCGACATATGCCTTGTTTGTAACCATTCAAGGAACCGGTTGCACGAGAAATTTTAGGAGTACGCTAACCGTGAATCCGCCGCCTGCCATTAGCGCTTTGGCAGATAAAACCATTTGCCCCGATAATGATCAATCGGCTGTTTTTTCGGTAACTGCCGAAGCAAGTCGCTCTTATCAATGGGAATATAAGCCAAATGGCGCGTCGTCATTTACCGCCCTCCCGGTCCTGCCAACCGATCCCCACAGATACACGGTTCCCTCCCCTTCCGAAAAGGACGGCTATCGCTACCAAGTGAAGGTCACAAATACTCAAACGAATTGTGCCCACATCAGTAACCCGGCGGTTCTCCGCGTGATAAGAATAACAGGAGAAACGAATAATTTTATTCCCGATAAGGAGGTGTGCGCAAGTACTCCTTTCAATCTCCGTATTAATGCCGGCGGCGGAACAGATCAAATAGGGTATCAATGGAAGAAAAAGCGACGCAACACGGACGGTACCTTCCAAACCCCTGCTTCTTATGAAAACGTGGGGGATGCACTACTCTCCTACTCAGGCAGCACACTTAGAGTGACCGAAACCAACAATAGAGACGTCTATCGGGCGACTATCACCTATAATAACAGCCACTGCCCCACTTCCACGGACAAGGACTATACTATTCGCGTGAAGCGTAGGCCGTCGTTCGACATCCACCCGACGGATCGCATTGTTTGCGAAGGTATGCTTTACACTTCTTTCTCTGCGCACGCATTTGTGCCTCTCTCTCCGCCTGCTACTACTTCGCCTGTGCCTACTTACCAATGGATGTACACGGATGTCAACGGCAATGATTTTCTTCTCGGACCAGAAACGACAACGGCAGATGCTTCCACCCAACAAGTACCGAACATCGGGTTAGCAACCCACAATAAGAATCGCTATCGGGTTCGGGCTTTTTTTCCATTGTCTCCGAGCGGCATTTGCTCTACAGATTCAAATCCCGCGCAACTTACTGTTATTTCACAACAAACCGCCATCCGAATACCTCGCGTATCGTTAACCATAAACAAGTGTACTAATGATACGGTTTCATTTAAAGCTAAAGTGACTCCCGAAGACTTGCCCGCAAACTTGTCTTATCGATGGCAAAAAGCCCCCATAGGAACGGACGAATTTGAGAACATCAGCTCTGCAGAACTTCCGTCAAACGGGTTGACTAGCGCCCACAACGGGAAATATAAAGTGTTGCTCAATAATGTCACCTGTTCGAATTTTGAAAGCAATGCGGTCACCCTCATGGTGCATCCGAACTATTCGGTTGGCGCCCCCCCTGTTTCCGAAACGATTTGCGCGGGGAGTCAGGTTATATTTACCGTGACTGCCGCCCCCGACCCCGATAGTCCCCTTCCGACGACCTATCAATGGCAAGCGGCCTCTTCGGCCACGGGCGAATTTTTCGATTTACGCGGAGAGACGAGCTCCACTCTTAGATTTACCGGCGTGCCTGCTCAAACACTTACCGGCGTACAGGCTCAAAACGGCCATCGCTATCGAGCCCTTATCACCAGCAATGGCTATTGCCGATCAGATCCTTCAACGCCGGCGACGCTTACGCTAGTGACTCCGCCGGCGCCGCCCGCCGTGGTCAATGGCGAAATTTGCAGCGGTATGCCTTACACTTTTAGCGTCACTCCTCGCAACGGAGAAAGCTATCGATGGCTAAAAGAAAATGACGACGGCGTGTTTAGCGATGCAGGGAGCAACCCTTATGCGGAAACCAATACGACATTCGTTCAGGGAGGCAGTAATCGCTATCGTTACCGGGTGAGGGCGCAAATAGACGGAGTATCCGGTTGTCAGACCTTATCGGAACCGGCCACGCTTACCGTGAATCCTTTGCCCTCGGCTTCGTTTTTGCCATCCAACAACCCTCCGACTTGCCAAGGAAGAGAAACTGACTTATCGGCTGCCGCGGGGAGCGGAACGCCGGGTTATGTCTATCAATGGTATTTGACGGATAACACCACAACCCCGCCCACCACGACGCTGATAAGCGGCGCCGCCGGTCCTGCGTTGCGCCTGCCCGCGCCCGGATTGCCGCTGGACGGGACCTATACAGTGAGAGTGACTGACTCAAAACAGTGCCGCGCGGAGACTTCGACCACACTCACCATAAACACCCCGCCAAGCATCACCGCACAGCCGGAAAATAAGGAGATTTGCGCCAATAGCAACACACCCGCTTTTTCGGTGACTGCTCCCCCCCAAACGGGTCTCACTTTTAAATGGCAAGAGTCTGCGCCCCCCTCCGTCCCGGGAGGCGCATTATCATTTGCCGACGTCCTCCCTGCGGCGACTAGCTCCACGTTTAGCTTGTCCGGGGTGCCGATTGCCAAAAACGGGTACAGATACAGAGCAGTGTTGACTGTTCCCGAATGCGCAAGCGTAGAATCGGAACCGGCCGTCCTCACCGTGAATCCTTTGCCCAGACTTTCGGCCACCGCCCCAATCGCTTGCGCAGGAGGAGAAGCAACCCTTCGCGCATTGGCCACGGGCGGAACTTCGTCTTATACCTATGAATGGAGGGAAGGAACAGCCCTCCTCGGCAGCGGGCAAACATTGCCCTTATCCAATTTGCCGGCTCCGGTTGGAGAGGCAACCGAACGTCAACAAACCTATACGGTGAAAGTAACTGACTCAAAAGGGTGCCACGCGACGGCTTCGCCCACGCTAACGGTGAGGGCGCTTCCCGCGATTGTGGGTTCTCCTGTTGTGGCTCCGGCGGCGGTCTGCGGAAACGGGAGGGCTACTTTTACGTTGCCCCCCCGACCTGCGCTTGCGTGGCAATGGGAAGCCGCTCCCGGCGCCACAGCCGCATTTTCCAATATCCCGGGAGCTTCCGAAAACAGTTATACGGTAAATCCTGCGGCGGGAAAAGACGGATACCGTTACAGGGCGACCGTGAAGGATGCCCATTGTTCAAGCGCGGCCGGCACTGCGGCAACGCTTAGAGTGCTTGAGCTTCCGAATATTCGGGAGGCGCTGAATCCGGTATCCGTCTGCCCGGGCAATCTCACGACTTCTTTTAACATAACCCCGCCCGTCCCCGCCCCTGCTTCGTATCGGTGGGAAATAAATACCGGCCCCCAAGGAGCATTTGAAAACATAACCACTGCCGTCCCTAACGGAAGCCCCCGGCAGCCATATACAATATCAGCTGATAATGCAGCCAGAAGAAGCGTATACCGCTATCGGACAGCCGTGACATATAGAGATGTCCTCAACGGCAACCCTGTGGTTTGCCACGATACCAGCGCGTCGCTCTTGAGGATAGGGATAGTGCCTGTTGTTTTCGAGTTTACGCCTCGTTCCGAATCCATTTGTTCAGGAGGCCGCGTCCGCTATTCCGTAACGGCGATAAGCGCGGCGGCTCCGCTTCGCTATCAATGGCAACAACAAAACCGAAATACGGGAACGTATGAAAACGCAGGCGAACCAACGGGGCAAAGTACGTTTGAAATGCTTAACGCCAGGGAACCGGAGTATAAAACAAGAGTGCAAGTATTCGATAATAATGGTTGTTCGGCAACCTCCCCGGAGGCCGCGCTCACCGTCAAGCCGCTTCCTGAAGCGGACGTCGATCCCTCCTCGCCCCGGACCATATGCAGCGGCGAGTCGACGGATCTGCGCTTGATAAATCCCAACAACATTCCGGGGACGAGTTACGCTTGGGAAGTACCCTCGCCCCCGCCCGCTTCGGTTTCCGGTTTATCGGGAGGCTCCTCATTGCTTTCGGGACGCCCCGCGATTGAGCAAAAGCTGACTTCCGCGGCAAGGGAGGACGTAACGGTAAGATATATCGTAACTCCCTCCGCTAATGGTTGCGAGGGGGCATCCAAAACCGTCGATGTGACGGTTCACCCTCGTCCCGATGCGCTGGCAATAGCCGAAAGAACGGCAATCTGCTCAGGCGGAAGCGCGGTTATTCACCTCACCAGCCCCGGTGAAATAACCGGCGTGAAGTATAAATGGACGGCAAGTTCGACCGCCGTAACGGGAGGGCAGACTCAAATTACGCCTGTCGATGGTCCCATTCGTCATACCCTTACCCTGCAATCGGCTTCCTTGCAAGACGGGGAAGTGCGTTATACGATTACGCCTTCCGCGGCGAATTGCGAAGGGACTCCGATTAGCGCGGTCATTACCGTGCAGTCTCCCTTGAGAATAGCGCCTGCGCAGCCTATCATAACCGCTTGCCCCGGCGGGGAAATACGTTTAACAAGAGAGGTGGTTGCCGGCTCGTCGGTAATACAATATCAATGGTGGCGAGGCGACCAACGCATTGCGGGCGCCACGAGTCCCTCTTACCTCAAAACGGCGGAGGAATCCGACGATGGGGCGAGGTTTAGACTAGCCGCCGCCAATCCGTGCACCGCCTCGGAATTTTCGGGGGAAACGGTCTTGACCCTCGACAATGAGTCTGTGTTTGGCAACGCGAGAATACGCGCCTCCGCACTCGCGCCGGAGTGTTTAGCTCCCGTGACCTTTTCTTACGAAGGAGTTCCTGCCGCCTCATTTAGCTGGGATTTTGGCGACAATACCCCGCTCTCTGCTTTTGCGTCCCCTGTACACAACTATACCGAACCCGGAAAGAAAATAGTGAGAGCCACGGTAGTCGCGCAGAATAGATGCCGCAAGACACTCCCCCTGGAACTCGAAGTAAAAGGGAAAATAAATGACCCCTATACAATCGATATGGCCGGAATTGGAATTTACCCTGTGCCGTTGGAAGAAAAGCTGAACGTCCGGTGGGGAAAACGGATACTCTCCGTTTCCCTTTCAACCATGCTGGGAGTCACCATCCGACATTGGCCGCAGAATGGCACACATGCCGTGCTGGATACCTCGACGCTTACCCCGGGCACCTACCTCCTCTGGGTGGAAACAGAAAACGAAATTTCACGTTTTAAAGTAGTTAAGTAATAACAGTTCAAACAATCAAATAAACCCTTATGAAAACAATAACCAAATTCCTCCTCCTGCCGTCCATGGTCCTAGCCCTTTTGAAATGCGCCGACACGTATAAGTGGCTGGACCGGGTAGATCCGCTCCTCTACCTCAATAGCACTCCGAAAAAGCTCACCTTGGAGGACTCGATAAAAACGTCTTTCAAAACGGGCGAAACTGCCGAGGCTTATTCTTTCACGCTGACTGCCGAAAGCCCAATTCCTGAATCGCTTTTGGTCGATCAAGCGCCCCTCG
>Ga0081606_1000284_pt1 | contig 24129 bp, 13 predicted proteins | sample EareggfetidaYelm_FD_71127 | JGI IMG/M metagenome (GOLD analysis project Ga0081606, IMG submission 71127) | Earthworm egg capsule microbial community from the University of Washington, USA - E. fetida Yelm (SPADES assembly) (version 2) | ecosystem: Host-associated > Annelida > Reproductive system... | reverse complement strand
AAACAGAGAGAAGGGGTGAAAAGGGGGAGGAAGAGAAGGAGTGCAGGTGGGGCGGAGGAGTGAGGGTGGGGGGGGGGGGTGGGGGGGGGGGGGGGGGGGGGGGGGGGGTAAATTTGTCATGTGGAGCTAATTTAATTGTAAAATTATGTGCAAAAGTATGTAAAAAAAATAAATTGAACAATAAAAACAAATTAGAAAATGAAACGGCGATAATTGGCGAAAGAAAAAAGATTTTGCTTTATGACGTCGGCATTAACGCCTTGCCAAAAAGCAAAGTTTGATTTTTACTTTGTGAATTTCAGTGAAAATACCCTATCTCATCAAACTGCGGCTCAATTACCATTTTCCCGGTTCTGTCTATATAGCCATATTTATCCTCTAGTTTAATCGTTGCTAGTCCTTCTTGAAAAAGATATGCCTTATCAAACCGCAGACTGATTACTATTCCCCCTGTCTTGTCTATATAGCCATATTTACTGCCAAGTTTAACCACTGCTAGTCCTTCTTGAAAAGGATGCGCCTCATCAAACTGCGGGTTGATTACTATTTTTCCGGTCTTATTTATATAGCCCCATTTCCAATCGCCATAAAGCCCAATACTTGCTAACCCTTCTTGAAAAAACAATGCGCCATCAAGCTGTTGCAGATTGATCGCTATTTCCCCGACCTTATTTATATAGCCCCATTTATCACCAAGTTTAATCGCTGCCAATCCTTCTGTAAAATGGGAGGCAAAATCAAACTGCGGCTTGATTACCATTTTTCCGGTCCTATCTATGTAACCCATTTTGTCACCAAGTTTAATACCTCCTAGTCCTTCTTTAAAAGGGTATGCAATATCAAACTGCGGGTTGATTACTATTTTTCCGGTCTTATCTATATAGCCCAACTTACCGTCAAGTCCAATCACTGCTAGTCCTTCTTCAAAATGCCACGCCATGTCAAATCGCGGATTAATCACTATTTTTCCGGTCTTATTTATATAGCCCCATTTACTGTCAAGTTTAATATTTGCCAGCCCTTCTCGAAACCCCCTGGTATCATCAAACTGCGGCTTGATTACTATTTTTCCAGTCTTATCTATATAGCTCCATTTACTGTCAAGTTTAACCATTGCTAGTCCTTCTTGAAAAGGATACGCCTCATCAAACTGCAGATTGATTACTATTTTTCCGGTCTTATTTATATAGCCCCATTTGCCCTCAATCTTAACCGGAGCTAAAAGTATCTTCTCGGACTGGGACGATGCGTCAAAATCAGACAGCGGAAAAGCGAGAAGAAGAGGGGGTGTTATTTTATGCATATTGTGAATTTTTGCGGTAAGTTATTTGTGAGTTTCAGCGAAAATACCCGGCCTCATCAAACTGCGGCTCGATTACTATTTTTCCAGTCTTGTCTATATAGCCACATTTGTCATCAAGTTTAATCCTTGCTAGTCCTCCCAGAAAATGCCCTATCTCATCAAACTGCGGCTCGATTACTATTTTTCCAGTCTTATCTATATAGCCACATTTGTCATCAAGTTTAATCCTTGCTAGTCCTCCCAGAAAATACTCTATCTCATCAAACTGCGGCTCAACCACCATTTTTCCGGTCTTGTCTATATAGCCCCATTTGTCATCAAGTTTAATCCTTGCTAGTCCTCCCAGAAAATACTCTATCTCATCAAACTGCGGCTCGATTACTATTTTTCCAGTCTTGTCTATAAAGCCCCATTTGCCATCAAGTTGAATCCCTGCTAGCCCTTCTTGAAAATCCCCTGCGCCATCAAACTGAGGCTTAATTACAATTTTTCCGCTCTTATCTATGTAGCCCCAACCACGACGAAGTTTAATACTTGCTAGTCCTTCTTGAAAATCCCTTGCGTCATCAAACTGAGGCGCATCATAAAACGGGGTATTAATCATTTTTCCGGTCTTATCTATATAGCTATATTTATCAAAAAGCTGAATCTTTGCTAGCCCTTCTTTAAAATACTCTGCCCGACCAAACTGCAGTTTGAACACTATTTTTCCAGTCTTATCTATAAAGCCGCCAGGTCTATGGCTATCTGTATAGCCATGTTTATGAAGATTAAATTTAATCATTGCTAGTCCTTCTTGAAACCCCTCTGCCTCATCAAACTGCGGCTCGATCACCATTTTCCCAGTCTTATCTATATAGCCATATATGAAGTCATGCCCGCCAGCAAGTTTAACCTTTGCTAGTCCTTCTTGAAAATCCCATATCCCGTAAAACTGCGGCTTGATCACTATTTTCCCAGTCTTATCTATACAGCCCCATTTATAGCCAATTTGAATCCATGCTCGCCCTTTTTGAAAATAATACACCCCACCAAACTGCGGCTTGATTACCATTTTTCCGGCCTTATTTATATACCCCCATTTATCACCCATTTTAATCGGTGCTAGTCCTTCTTGAAAATCCCCTGCCCCATCAAACTGCGGCTCAATTGCCATTTTCCCGGTCTTATCTATATAGCCATAATAGCCAAGTTCACCGCCGGTCTTAACCGGAGCTAAAAGTATCTCCTCGGACTGGGACGATGCCTCAAAAGCAGGCAACAGAAAAACAAGAAGAAGAATTTGTTGGAGTATTTGTTTGCGGCTCATCGCGTGTTGGTTATATGTAATAATGCAAATGTAATACTATCGCTGCGCCAAACCGCGTCGCTCTGAAATAATTTTTAAATTTTTTTGCCCCGCATAAATTGACCGCGACAGGCAAAGGATTTTATAAGTTATAAGTACAGAAAATTCTTCCCCCAGCCGGAGGTCATGATGCGATTTGCGCCAAGGCTTTTTGCCGTGACGGAAATAAATTCTTTGCGACTGAGGGGCGAATTTTTTTTTCCGGGTTTGGGGATTTTCAATTCCGCGGGAGAGGTTTCCGTCGCCCTGACGCTTTTGGCGAAGTAGGTGATGTGCAGGCGAGGAAGAGCGACGCCTAATATCATGCCGGGCAATCCCGTGAACGACTCCGGACCGCTTTGGGCAAGAATTTCATCGGTGTAGAAGGCGACCACGTAAACAGAATCGGAAACGAGGGCATTGGCGCGGCGACACTGAAAGCCGGCAATGTCGCGAACTTCTTCCGTGATTTTCCACCGAATGCGCATTGCCGAATCTTTGACGTAAAATAATTTTTCAAACACTTGTTTCTCCGCTATGCTTTCTTTTTTTTCAAGATTGTTATAGACTCTGTTTTTATAAGCCGCCGGCATATAGAAGGGAGGCTTCCCTTCAGGGACCGCGGGCTGATAGAGGCTTTGCGTTCTGTCGAAATACAAATTAAAGTCGTCGGTTTGAAATTGTTTTTCCCGGCTGCGAAAGCGTTGCATAAAGGCGGCGACTTCGGTTTCCTTCATCTTTCTTGCGGCTTGCATCACGAGGGGCGTCACGGCATAAGAGTTAATGCTTCTTTCAAAAGTGATTACTCCGCTGCTGACAAATGCGGTTTGCGCCGCGCCCGAGAAAGCGCCGGCCATGAATAGCATGAAGGCAATTTTTTTCATTACTCGTTTGTTGAAAATTTAGTGAAGTTCCAAACCAAGCTCAGCAAAAAGAAACGTCTTATCGTGGTGTAGCGATCTTCGGAATAGAACGTGTTGGAGGCGGTGCGCGAGTAGCCGTTGTTTTGATTCAAAATATCGCGGCAAACCAAGCGGAGCATGAGTTGTTCGTTTTTTAAAAACTTATATCCCGCCCAGGCAGTCCAGATGGTTCGGCTGAAATTGTGGCTAAAGGTTTGTGTTTTTTGTTGCCACAAATATTGCGCCTCCGAATGTCCTTCAAATTTTTTCAAAAAGAAAACATGGAGAGTAGGCTTCAGCGTATAGGAGAAATAATTGTTCCCGATTTGAGCTTGAAGCGATGACTTGTTGGAGGTGTAGTTTCCTTGACCGTCGAGGGAGAGGCTGTATTTTTTGGGTTCTGATTTATGCAAATTGAGGCCGAGCGAATAGGTGTTAAAGTTAAGTTCATTGAGACCGTTGTTAATGGGACTGAAAGCTCTGCCGCCGTCAATGCCTGTGTTGACGGCGACATTCATGCCCATAAAATGAATTTTGCGAGAATAACTCATGTTGGCATTGTAGGTTCGGTTGGCATAGCCGTTCAAATTGTTGCTTTGGTAGGCATAGACCCCCTCGGGGCTGACCGTGATGGATTGGGCAATCGGGTCCGCGGTAAATGTATAATTGGCGCTTGTCGAAAAATAGGTTTCTGAGGTGATTTGAGAGGAGTTGTAGTTGGCCGTCAACACATGGGAGAAACTGTTCTTTAAATTGTAGTTGGCGAGATAGGTCGATAATTGACTGTTGTTGTACTTGAAGGGGAGTAAATCGGAGCGCTGCGGATTGATGCTGTTGCCGATATAGCCTACCGTAAGATTTTTATAATTGTTAAACAGATACCTGAAACTAAGGGCAGGGTTCCAATTAGTGTATTGCTTTTTTAACGCCATGTCGTCGTACATGCTTTGGATATTCATCCGCATGTCTTTGACGTTATTCCCTGCTTTTGCAATTACTTTTGGAGTCGCGAAATTCAAGGCAACGCCCCCCTGATAGCCCCAAACGACCGTATTCATTTTTGTGCTAAAGGCAGGATTTACGGAAGCCGCCGATTGTTCGTTCACTACATTATAAGAGCGCATGTCATCCAGGCTGCCGTCGTTCGTGAGCGTGTAATTTACAATGAGAGATAAGTTTTTTGAAAGCGGCTCCGTATAGTTTGCGTTAAGGCTTAATGAGTTCCTGTTATTATTCGTTCCTTTTTTCAAGTTTAAAACAGCGGTCCTTTCAGGCTGATGGTTGCCGTCAAAAAATTGACTGGAGGACAGGCTTGCCCCGTCGGAAGAATTTTGCGAGAAATTATCGGAAGCATAAAACGAAATAGTCCTTCCCTTCTTTTTTAACCTCTTTTCCCATTGCAGCCGAAGGCTATAGGCATTGGAGGAATTGTCGTTGCCGGCGGCGGCGGAATTGTCGTAAATTTTGGCGTGGTCTCCGTGCCTGTTTTGGGTTACGCTATTGCTTTGATTTTTTGATTGCTGCCATGCGACGTCGCCGTATGCGGTGAAGGTGAACGTAGAATCTAATTTGTTTATATACTTTGAACTGATTTTGTGCTGCGTGTTGCTATTGTTGAAATGTCTGGCGGTGTTGCTCAATATAACGCCGGACGGAAGATTGTTTTGGGACACAATATCCTCATCGCCCTCCGCATTGGAAAGAGTGAACCGATAGTTTCCGTTGATTGATTCTTTGCCGTTGTTCCATTTTTTATCGTAATGCGTTCCGCCTGTGACGAGAGCAGGCAAGCCCTTGCTCGAATAGGCGTTGCGGCTTTGGTCGTTGTAGCCGGTTTGCCAACGGTCGCCAAAACCAAGTCCCGCCTGACCAATGTTGCTTGCGGAACCAAGCACGGAAAGCCTTCTTTTTCCTTTAAAAAAATTCGCCATGCCTTGACTATTGTAGTGATTATTGCCTCCGCCGACGTCTATTTTGCCAAAAGCGCCGTTGTTTTTATTGGCTTTTGTTTTCAAATTAATCGTCTTATCCTTTATGCCGTCTTCAATGCCCGTGAAAGCCGCGGCGTCGGACTTCTTATCATAGACCTGCACTTTGTCAATCATATCGGCTCGCAAGTTTCGGGTAACAAGCGTAGGGTCCTCGCTAAAAAATTCTTCGCCGTCGACTAATACCTTTTTTACTTGCTGACCTTGCGCGGTGACGTTGCCCTCTTGGTCGACTTGCAACCCCGGCAGTTGCTTCAACAAATCTTCTACCGTGGCGTTAGGATGAACTTGAAAACTGTCCGCATTATATTCTGTGGTGTCTCCTTTAATTTTTATGGGCGTTTGCGATTTCACGAGCACCTCCTGCAATAGAATCGCTTTCAGCGGAAGGGCTATTCTTCCGACGTCTGCCGTGCCGTCGATGGCGTCTTTCATATCGACCTTATAGGTAAAACTGACGTATTCGGGGTAGGTGAAAAGCAATACATATTGAGCGGAGTCAGACAGTTCTTTGCACATAAAATTTCCTTCCCTGTCCGTGCGCGTATTGACCACCATAAAAGAGTCTCGGGCTTGCAATACCACTACAGAGGCATTAAATAACGGTTTATCTTCGTTGTTGGTCACCGTCCCTTTGATGTTGCTTTTCTGACCGTACGCATTGCCAAACCAAACAAAAGCCAAAAACACTCCCCATATTTTGCCTGACATGGACGATTGCAGTTATAAAGTTACAGCCTATAAGACTAGCGCGGGGCAAAAAAAGTTTCAAATTCTTTTCTTGTTTATTTTTCAATCCCCGTTTGAAAACGGAGGCTATTGACCGTAACCCGCTTACTAAAACGTTCAGGTTTCTCAAAGAGAAAATTTGAAAGACGTCCTGCGGGTTTCGGCGCCCCTGCTTATTTTTATTATTACGCATTTTTTCTTGCCGCTTTTGGACAATAGCATTAAGACAAGAAAGAGCCGGGGCGAATTTTCGAGGGCAGACCTTCTCGCAAAGAGAAAACATGGCGGGCATAAAATTCTACTCCGGCGGCATCACCGTGAGTTTCACCGTATCAATTTTATTTCCGGTGGTTTTTTGAATGGCGAATTTATAAGGGGGAATAACGATGGTCGTTCCTTCTCCGGGAATTTCTTGCGTATATTCCAAAATCAAGCCGCTCAACGTGTCGTAGTCGCCTAGGGGGAGTTGGAGTTGAAAGCGTTCGTTGATGTATTCAATTTCCAGTCGGGCGCTAAGTTTATAAGTATTCTCCTCCAGTTTCACGGCGAGGAGTTCTTGCCTGTCGTGTTCGTCTTCTATTTCGCCAAAAATTTCTTCCATCAAATCTTCGAGCGTGACGATGCCCGAAGTTTCGCCGAACTCGTCGACCACGGCGGCTAAACTTTTATGCTCTTTGATAAGCTGCACAAAGAGCGCCTGCGCCATCATGGTTTCCTGAACGGGCGCCGCGGGAGTGAGAATATCTTCTATGCGTTCGGGTTTTTTGAACAGGGCGGCCTGGTGGCAGTAGCCCAACACATTATTAATATCGTCTTGATAGACTACAATTTTGGAATGGCCGCTGCGAATGAAGGCGTCTTTCAAATTTTGCATGCCGTCGGCGATGTCCACGGCGGCAATGTCGGTGCGCGTGGTCATGCAGTCGCGAAGTTTGGCGGTGCGGAAAGCCAAGGCGTTGCTGAAAATTTTTCGGTTGATTTCTATTTCTTCGTTCTCGTGCTTCACATAGCGGGTATTGCTGAGGAAATGATTTAAGTCGGCCAGCTCAAACGTGGGCAACTCTTCCGAGAAACGGATGCGCAACAACACTTTGATGAGCCATCGCGAAAGTTTGACGACGGTGAAAGTGAAGGGAAAGAAAATGTAGTACATGATTTGAAAAGGCACGGCGAAGGCAGCCAACATCACGTTTGGGTTGAGGAGGAAAAGGCTCTTGGGTAGAAATTCGGCAAAAATCAAAATCAACAACGTGCTGATGAGGGTGGATGCCGTCAGCTCTAAAACCTCGCTGCCCATGCCTTCGGGAAACCATGTTTCTACCATGGGGTTTAATACGCCGGCCGTGAAAATTCCAAAGATTACGAGCGCCCACGTATTGCCCGCCAAAACCGTTCCGATGAACCACGTTTTGTTTTTCACAAAATAAGACATGAGGCGCGCCCACACGGCGCCTTGCTTGCGTTTCAGTTCAATGTGCAACCGATTAGCCGAAAGAAAAGCAATTTCTATTCCGGAGAAAAAGAATGAAAGAAGAAGTGAAAAAGCGATAATGATTCCCGTATGCGCATCCATGAGCCGGCAAAGATACAAAATAATGATTAATGATTAATGGCTAATGATTAATGCCTCTTCGCGGAGGCGGGGCATCCCAGTGTATGAGGGGCGAGGGTGACACATGGGAGAGCTGAAGTTTTTTTTCCATCAGATGAATGTGCACCGAGGCATACAATTCGCTATAAGAAGAAAACTTATCAAGCCCGTAAACGCCTGCGGTATTGTACCAATAGGTGAGATTGGCAACGACCGTCTGTTTTGCATTTAGGATAAAATCATTGGAGGTCGAAAAATAGTCAGTCGGCGATTTTTGCGCCATGGGGGTAAAAAAAAATCATGTGTTGGGAGAAATTGTATTTAAAAATTCGCCCTAAGTACAAAAGGGGTGATTTTTTCATTTGGCAATATGACGCTTAAGGAGTTTAAAAAGATATTGAAAAAGTATAAGGACGGTCTCGGAACCAAAGCCGAAAATGAGCTTGTAAACGGCTGGTTCGACAATCTGTCAGCGCGGCAACAAAGCCTTTTTGCGGATGAGGAAGCCGAAGTTAAATTCCAAAATAAGATGAAGAAAGTCATTGGCTTTGAAGACTCAGACGATACTAATCGGGTGAATTGGCGACTGGCGGTTGCTTGTGCGGTTATGGCGCTCTTGACATGGGGAGGCTTTTACTTGGCCGACTTCAAAAAGGAAAAATTTATCGCAACTTCCGAGGCTAGTCCTAACCGCTTACATAACGAGTTTGTTAATAATTCTTCGAAAGAGAGGATATACAGATTGGAGGATGGCAGCATGGTTACCCTTTACCCGAAAAGCAAGCTGTCTAATTTGTCATTCAGCCGTTCCGAGCGATGGATGGCCTTAGAGGGGACTGCCTTTTTTAAAGTAGCCGTCGATCCCGACAGACCATTTATTATTGCCGCCAAGCATTTAACCGCACGAGTTTTAGGCACCAGTTTTCTTATTGATGCTGAAAAAGGAAAAGAGGAATCAGTGGAAGTAAAAAGCGGCCAAGTGGCTGTTTATCGGAATGCGGGGAAGAACAAAGCGGCGCAAGTTGATTCTTATATTTCGCTGACTCCGAATTTTCAAGTGCGATTTGATACAATGTCTCATAAATTTATTAAGTCTATCGTTACACATCCGACAAGGATTTCATTTGCTGAACAGGCGTCGGAAGCGGACGCCGGGGGAACAGATAAGGAAGCCTCCTCTTTTGAAACGAATTTTGAAGACAAATCGGCCGCTGAAATTTTGGATGCAATAGCGGTATTGTATGGGGTGCCGATTAAGTTCGACCACAAGGTATTATCAGGCTGTCGGCTTACCATCAATGTAAAAAATGAAGATTTATACGCCGTGCTTCAAGCGGTTTGTGATCTGACCGGGGGCGTCTACCGAGTGGACGGAATAAAAATATTTTTAGAAAGCAACGGTTGCGGGGGGCAAGTTCGCAATTAACTAAAATAATCCATGCCTATGAAAAAGTTTATTTAGTCATATAAAAGAGCGGTCATGTGCTGACCTGACCGCCTCAAAATCCTAAATGGCCAAGGGCTATTGAGGAATTCTTTTGCTCAAGTATTAACAAAAACATTTTCAAGTTATGAGATATAAATTTAGCAAACAAGGAAGATCTGCTTGGCTTATGAGAGGATTGGCATTGCCTGTTTTTCTGTTTTTTTCGGCGCTTTCTTTCGCAAGCGTTTTTACCTCTTCCAGTCAAGGTTTGTTGCAAATAAAAATATCGCTTCGCGTGGAGAATTTAGACGTCAAATCAGTGCTGAAAATAATTGAAAGCAAGGACACCGTTCGTTTTGCTTATCAATCGCAGTCGATGGATATAAACCGAAAAGTAACGTTGGATGTAGAGGACACTCCGCTGTTGAGCGTGTTAAGCATGATTTTCGACTCAAATTATGAATTCGATGAGTTTGGCCATTTTGTTGTAATAAAAAAGTCTGGTTATGCCAATACCCGCTTCCTGACCACAGTAAGCGGCACGGTAACGGACGAAAAAACCGGCGAACCCTTGCCCGGCGTAAATGTAGTGATTAAGGGAACCACGCAAGGCACAGCAACAGATACAGACGGGAAATATTCATTGTCGGCGGACGATGAGGCCGTGCTGGTTTTTTCTTTTGTCGGGTATGCGTCGAAAGAAGTTTCGGTAAACTCTCAGAGTACAATTAATGTAAGTTTGGCCTCTGATACTAAGCAAGTCGATGAAGTGGTAGTAGTGGGTTATGGTACCCAAAAACGGAACAGCATGACCAACTCCGTGTCGCAGATCAGCGGCGACGCCATTACCAAACGGCCGGTGTCTAATATACAGCAATCGTTTCAGGGTCTGATGCCGGGCGTGACGGTGCTGGACCAAGGCGGTTCACCGGGTAAATCAAACGCCAATATCCGCGTACGGGGCATCACCACGTTTAATATCAACAGCAGCAACACCGGCGGATACGACCTTGGCAAGAACGATGCGCTGGTGATAGTGGACGGCATCGAACAGCGGCTTAACGACATTAACCCCGATGATATTGAATCTGTTTCTGTGCTGAAAGACGCCTCTTCCACGGCTATTTACGGTTCGCGCGCGACTAACGGGGTTATTCTGGTTACCACCAAACGCGCAAAGGGCGGCAAAGTACAGGTGGACTATCACGGCTATTATGCCATCCAAAAGTCCAATAATGTGCCTAAAATGATGGGCATAGAAGCTTATATGCGTCAGCAGGCAATTGCGTACACGAACGCAGGCTACGCCTTACCCCCGCGATTTACCGAAGAATCCATTCAGACCTACGTGAACGCGACCGATCGGGAGAAGTATCCTTTGCCTAACGCTTGGTTTGAAACCATGCTGTACGCAGCCCCGCAACAGAACCATACGATTTCAGCCGCCGGCGGGACAGACATGATTAGGACAAGGTTAAGCGCCCGTTTTCAGGATCAGCAGGGCGTTATTAAAGGCTATTCCAACCAAATTGGAGAGTTCAGGCTTAATACCGACTATACTGTTTCAAAAAGACTGCGGGTGAGCGGAGATGTCAATTACCGCTACAGCGTTGCGTTGAACCCTACAGTTAATAACACCGGGGCGAACCCTGCTCCGATGAACAACTTCTTCCACGGCACATTGTGGGCAGTGCCAAAATATGCCGACGGCACCTACGGCCTTAGTACGCAAGGCAATAACCCTTTGATGTTTAATGAAATTGGCGGTCAGTCGAAGCAACATGCCGATTATTTGGCCGGTTACCTGAAAGCGGAAGCGGAAATTGCGGAAGGGCTGACGTTCTCGATTCAGATTGCCGGACGGGGAACATTCACCTACCAGAAAAACTTCACTAACGCCTACACCAACAAGGATAAGAACACGAATACCACCAAAACCGTTGCCATTAACTCGCTCACCGAGGTAAGGAATATCTTGCGGGAATATACCATCAATAACCTCCTTGCATATGAGAAGAGAATTGGCGCTCATAATCTGAAAGCATTGGTCGGTTATTCGCAGATAGGCAATACGCAGACGTTCCTTTCGGCTTACCGCGAACGCTTCTATAATAATGATATAGGTTCGATTAACCAGGGCGCGAACGACGGCACAAAAAGCAATAGCGGAAACGACGCCGAATACGGCTTGCGCTCTTTCTTTGGAAGGGTTAATTATGATTACGAAGAAAAATACCTGTTTGAAGCAAACGGCCGTTACGACGGTTCTTCCAAATTTACCGGCCCGAAGCAATACAGCTTTTTTCCTTCATTCTCGGCAGGCTGGCGGATTTCAAAGGAGAGCTTTTGGAGCCGCTTGGAAAAAGCAGTCAATGACTTGAAGATAAGAGGGTCATGGGGCATTACCGGAAACCAGTCGGTGGATTTTTACAGCTATTATGCGGCATTGAGCGCCGGAGGATATACTTTTGGCGGCGCCCCTGTGCAAGCCTACCGGCCAGTCACATTGGCCAACCCTAACTTGGGGTGGGAGTCAACCGCCCAGTTGGACATAGGAATCGATGCGACATTCCTAAGCAAGAGACTCACCCTGACAACCGATTACTATCGTAAACTTACGGACGACATCCTGCTGAATTTGGATATTCCGGCAACGATTGGGCTTACCGCGCCGCCGCAGAATGCAGGTTCGGTTGAAAACAAAGGATGGGAGTTTAGCCTGAATTACCGAGGGACCACCGCGGCTTCCGCCTTCCGCTACCACCTCGGCGCTAACCTAAGCATTAATGAAAACAAAGTGGTTGACCTGAAAGGAACCGGACCTTACATCACAGGTTCGGATATTGATCCTCGTTACATTATCGCGAAAGGTTTGCCAATCAATACGCAGTGGGGCTATCAGACGAACGGCTTATTCCAATCGGAACAGGAGATTGCGGAGTATAAGGCCACCTACGTTGCCAATACAAAGCCCGGCGACGTCAAGTATGTGGACCGCAACAAGGACGGGAAGATTAATGCCGACGATATGACGGTGATCGGCAATTCCTTCCCAAAATATACATTTGGCCTTAATTCCGATTTTTCTTACAAAAACTTTGAACTGAGCATCCTCTTGCAAGGAGCGGCGAAAACGGATGCCCGATTGGCGGGCGCGTTGGCCGAAATGGGCAACCAAGAAGGATTCGCTCATGAGATTTATGCCAATAATTACTGGACGCCCGATCACCCCGACGCCCGTTTCCCGCGACCTGTCAAATTCGATTTGCGCAATGTGGCCACGTCCGACAGGCTAGTGATCGATGGCTCTTACCTGCGTCTCAAGAATGTGCAATTAGCCTACACGATTCCCGCCGCCATTGTCAGCAAACTTCATTTGAGGGTGTACACCTCCGTAACTAACCTGCTTACGCTCTCCAAGCTGAATGAATGGAACCTTGATCCGGAGACGCCTTCGGGGCGCGCGGTTTATTTTCCGCAAACTGCTCTATACACGTGGGGTTTAAACCTGCAATTCTGAATATTCAAAAAAATCTGATTATGAAAACAAAGATATTCAAACATATTATCCTTTCGGGGATTAGCCTTGCATTGGGGCTTTCTTCCTGCGATTCAAACCTGCTCGAAACCGTTCCAAACGACCGTCTGTTAGAAGGTTTATTTTGGAAAACCAAGAGGGATGCCGAGTTGGCCGTCAATTCGATATATACCGATCTGGACAGCACAAATCTCATTTCCTGGGACGGCATGACCGATATTGCGCATATTAATCAGCCCTTTGATGCAGACGCTTATATTGAGGAAGGAAGCTACGACGCCACAAGCTCCAGAATTTACGGCGAATGGAAAAAGGCGTACAGAGGCATTCGGGCGGCCAATTATTTTTTAGAAAACGCGGACAAAATATCGGACCTCAATCCGACGTTGCTCAAGCAGTTTAAAGGCGAAGCCAGGGCCTTGAGGGCATATTACTATATCAAACTGGCCGGTTTGTACGGTTCGGCGCCGCTGGTGACTTCTTCTATCGGCATTGAGGCCGGGCGTACGCTGATTAGCGCGCCCGCAGAGGAAATTTGGAATTTTGTGGAAAAAGAGCTGACCGAAGTTGTCGCGTGGTTGCCCGTCGCCTATGACGCCGCGAACAAAGGCAGGGTAACCAAAGGCGCGGCATTAGGCTTGCTCGCCCGCGCGGAATTGTATGCGGGACGTTATCAAAAGGCAGCCGACGCCGCAGACCAAGTGATCAAACTGGGCGTTTACGGCTTGTATGATTCTTACGAAAAGCTGTTCACTTACGCCGCGGAGAATAATAAAGAAGTGATTTTTGATAAACAGTATCTCAAGGATGTTTGCCGTCACAACGTGTTTTCCTACTTGGCGCCTTACAGCCAGAAAAACGGAGGCAGCAGCGTAGTACCCACCAAGGCGCTGACCGATTCTTATGAAACGCTGGACGGCAAAAAGATTACCGATGCGGACAGCGGGTATGATCCTGCAAAGCCCTACGTCAATCGCGATACCCGACTCAAATTCTCTGTTTTCCTGGAAGGCGACGCATTGCCAAGCGGCATTACTTTTCAGCCCCGACCCGCCAGCGGGACATCAGACGCTATCGGAGTGACTTACATCGTCTCTACGACTGGTTTTAATATCAAGAAATACATCAATGCCGAAGACTTTGGCAACCCCGCGAACAGCGGCATCAACATTATCCTGCTTCGATATGCCGAAATACTGCTGACTTACGCGGAAGCAAAAATAGAATTGAGGCAAATCGACGCCAGTGTGCTTGTTGCCATTAACCAAGTTCGCAATGGCAGAAGGGACGTGAAGCAACCTTCGGTTACGACCGTCGATCCTGTTGCATTGCGCGATATTGTGAGAAGGGAGCGGAAGGCAGAACTCGCATTTGAAGGACAACGGTTGTTTGACATCCGTCGGTGGAGAATAGCCGAGAATGTCATGCCCGGCCCTGTGTTTGGCATTACTTACCCCGATAATACCGGCAAACTCATTACGATACAAGTCGCCTCCTCGAACCGTGTTTTCGATCCGAAACGGCATTATCTTTGGCCTATTCCGCAAAAAGAGCGGGATTTGAATCCCAACCTGGGACAAAATGCGGGATGGTAGCGGCATCCGATTATTTGATAAATTTGCGGGGTAATCCCGAAAGACATTTACTCTAAACCCTTTTCATTATGTTCCGATTACTTTCTTCCTTGTTTGTATTGATGAGCGCCTGCTTTTTGATGAGCGCTTTGTCGCAAAAGCCCGCGGCTAAAACGCCCAACATCGTACTTTTCTTTATCGACGACCTGGGGTACGGCGATTTGCCCGTAAACGGAGCGCTGGGGTACCAAACCCCGAATTTGGATAAAATGGCGGCGGAAGGCACCCGTTTTACCAATTTCATGGCCGCGCAGGCTGTTTGCAGCGCTTCACGCGCGGCATTGCTTACCGGCTGTTATCCCAATCGGGTGGGTATTTCCGGCGCGCTTGGTCCCTCGTCGCCGCTCGGTTTGAACCCCAAAGAAGAGACTATCGCGGAGATTGTCAAAGCGCAAGGTTATGCGACCGGTATTTTTGGCAAATGGCACCTTGGCAGCAAGCGGGAGTTCCTGCCTTTGCAACAGGGCTTCGATGAATACTACGGCGTACCCTATTCTCATGATATGTGGCCGTTGCACCCTTGGCAGGAAAGAGCCAAGTATCCTCCCCTGCATTGGATTGACGGAAACACGCCCCTGAAGGAGATTAAAACCCTTGAAGACGTCGGCGAACTTACCGCGACTATTACCGAACATGCCGTAGCTTTTATCAAAAAGAACAAAAACAAGCCTTTTTTCATGTATGTGCCGCACCCGCTTCCGCACGTGCCTTTAGCCGCGTCTGCAAAGTTCAGGGGGAAAAGCGAAAGAGGGGTTTTCGGAGACGTGGTGATGGAACTGGATTGGTCGGTAGGGGAAATCATGAAAGAACTGAAAGCGCAGGGATTGGATCAGAATACGCTGGTCATCTTTACAAGCGATAACGGGCCGTGGCTGAACTACGGCGACCATGCCGGCTCATCAGGCGGTTTTCGGGAAGGGAAGGGGACGTCGTTTGAAGGGGGGCAACGCGAACCTTGCATTATGCGTTGGCCCCGCGTGGTGCCTGCGGGCAGGGTTTCGAATAAATTATTATCGACCCTCGACGTCCTGCCTACCCTTGCAAAACTCACAGGCGCCAAACTCCCAAAAGAGAAAATCGACGGGGTTGAATTCACGGAACTGCTCAAGGGCGACGACTCGAAAACGCCGCGCGAAAACTTCCTGTACTATTATCGCAAAAACAGTCTCGAAGCCGTGCGCAAAAATAACTGGAAGCTGGTTTTTGCGCATCCGGGGAGGACTTATGAGGAATCATTGCCCGGCGAGAACGGACAACCGGGACCTAGTCCCGAAGATCACGCATTTCCTAAAGCGCTGTATAATCTCGCGCGTGACCCCGGCGAACGCTACAACGTACTCGAACAGAATCCAAAGATCGTGGCCGAACTCGAAGAACTCGCAGAAACGGCCAGAGAGGATTTGGGGGATGATTTGCAAGGGAGGAAAGGAAAAAACGTGAGGTTAATGGTCAATGATTAATGCCTCTTCGCGAAGGCAGGCATGGGGGCCGCTTGCGACTCAGGCAACGCTTGGGCGCCGCGGGCATCCCATTAAGCATTAGCCATTATTTGAAGAGACAAACGGCATTGACCATTAACCATTATTTGAGGGCATAGGCTTAGGGTCTAAACGAATAGCGGGACAAACGGCATTAATCATTAACCATTAGCTAGCAAACCTGCACGGTATTTATGCCTAAAATATGGCCCAACTTTTTTATTTTAGAGGCGATATGGCCTCGCCCAATGGCGCAGTGATGAGCCGGTCCGTGACTGTTCCATGCCTCTGCAAAGTTTCGGGCGCCGAGCGAAAACTTGTAGCGACTGTTTGTATTGCCTATTTCCAATATTGCGCCGGGGACTGAATCGCCTTCGGCCACCAGCAATTTCAACGAACCGTCGCCGGTTTCAACGACCGACAGCAACGTTACCGGGCCATAGCAAACCGACATTTCCACCGATAAACCGCTCCCCGCTTTGCCGTGATACACCTGCAACGGCTTGACCTTAATCTTGCCCTCCGCAATGGCGGGATGACAGGGTCCGTCGTGTCCCATCAGCACCACGTCGTCGCGGTAGTCCATCGCGTAATATTCGGTAAATGAACCGCCTGCTCCAAAGCTGTCCATTATCTTCATGGCTTGGGCGTTCTTTATTTCGTACTCCCCGGCCACCGGTACATGGTTGCCTGTTAAAAGCGAATTTCCCAATATAACCGAGGAGGCGGTGTTCTCATTGGACGCATTGCCGCTGCCCCGGTGATAGTAGGCGAGCGAACCCAGCTTGTGTTTTTTCACCAACTTATCGAGGGCAACGGCAGTTTGCGCGGCACGGCTAAGTTCTGCTTGGGAGCAGTCGGGCTGTACCTCAAAAGCCTTCTCAATTTCCCGCATTTTTTCGGCCGTCTCGCGGTCTGTTGCCTGCTCCCGCAAATGCGAAAGTTCGTCCATTTCTATAATCTGAATATGCCCGCCAAAGACGGAGGACTGCAAAGTAAGATCCGCGTAAATGTCCATCATGCCGCCATAATAGTTGCCCATTATGCCTAATCGGTTATGATACATCACGCGCGAGACCCGTGCCGCCTCTATCCATTCTCCCACTTCTCGCCAAACGCAATCGTCGTTGCGGAGCATTCCGGTCACCTGAAAAAAAGCAATTTTGCTGCGGTTGAACACATTCGCTATCTCCGGCACCGAACACGAAGAACAATGAGCCAACCATTCGCCGGTCATCTCTGTTCGGTTGCCCAACTTATTAAATGCCCGGTAATCTATGCTTGCTTCGGGCGACAGGTTTAAGACAATAACCGGCGCCTTCGCCTTTTTTACGGCAGGCAATACCGTGGCCGACAAGGCATAAGTAGAGACATATAAAAATAATATATCCACATCCTCCCGCTTAAATGCCGCCCCCGCTTCAAAAGATTTATCGGGAGTGTCCACCAAGCCGAGATTGATTATTTCCGCATCAAAGCCTTCCATCTTTTCGGCCGCCTCGTTCAGGTAACCCTTCAGCCGTTCTTCCAATCCCGCAAATTGTTCCCAGTAGGCTTGCAGACCGACGCCGAACAGTCCGACTTTGGGACGCATTTGTTTATTCATTATTCTTTATTTTATTTTAATAATTCTCACCGGCCCCATCAAGCCCGAAGGCAACAAAGGCGAATCCGCTTTATAAGGTCGGGCGGAGGTAAAAGTATATCGGCCGCTTGTCCGGGGTTGGCCGTGCTGCAGCCAATCAGGCCACTTCTCGTCGAGTGCTCCGTCGTATGGTTTTTTTTCATCGCCTATCAAGCGGTTAGGCCAAAGGTTAACCACTTCTATTTTGAGTTCGTTATTCTTCAGCCGCGCCGCTTCGGATATATCCGCCCGCCACGGCGCCGTCCAAACAACGCCCAAATCTTTCCCGTTCAGAGTTACGCGAGCCATATTTTTTACGATGCCAAGATCTAAATATAGCGAACCTGAAGGTTTTTCCGACAAATCAAATTTTTTATAATACGTTGCCGTTCCCGAATAGTACTTTATGCCTTCATTGTTGCTTTTGCTCCAGTCAATCAATTCGTCAAAAACAACATTTGCGGGGCCGCCCCATTTCGGATCAAAACTTACCTCCCATGCGCCGCGCAACGTCTGCAACGTTTCCGTTTGACGCTCGTCCGCTCTGCCTGTTGAAGCCCATGTATTCTCTTTGGCAAATACTATGAAGGCGCTTTCGTAGGCGTCAAGTTGCAAAGGAATGGAAGTGATGTCCTTGCTTTTGTTAAAAAATGTAATCTTGCGTTGCTGACCGGTCGCCGCGTCCCACCATTCAGGAGAACCTTTGACCGTCCGAAAATGGGCGGCAGTTTTTACCGGCCTATCCGTTTTGTTTGACACAAAGTAAATATCCCAATCGGCTGAAGTGCGGTGAGTATAGCGCAAGTCGCCATTGGAAACAAAGTCTTCGCTTAGGCCGAGAGATTTAAGAATGGCGGACGTGAAGTCATAAGACGGGTAAAGTTTATCGGCGTTTGCGCCAATGTCTGTTCCCCAGATTAATGTCCCTGCCCCGTATTTTCGATGAACCGTCCCGGACAGCGGAGTCGCACTGCCCCACATTGTTTTACATAACCCTGCAAGTTGCCTGTCGCAAGCCGGAAAATCGGAAAGACTCGGAGACCGCCATGGCGGATTGCCAACCACAACCGCGCCTTGTTTTATCAGTTCCCCCACTTTAGAAAGTAATTGCGGAGTCATCGACTCATAGATCGGGAGAACCAGCAAGCGGTACGAGGCGCCGCTCGGAAATACGACTTGATTGTTTTTTGCCGACGCCTTCATCAACTGCCCCGGCGAACAGCCGTCAAAATTATATCCCCGCCTGTCGCCGATGGTGTCGCCGGCGATGGCAGAGGAAGGGGGAACAAATACCAAGGGAGAACCCTCGGGAGTGAGATAGAGCACATCGGCGGCCGTGCGCCCTTGTCGCAAAAGGTATTGACAGCGAGTGATATAGGCATGATAAGCGCTTACCATAGGCCACCATGTTTGACTGCGATCCCAATGTACGCTATAGGGTCCCATTGCCGCGCCCGGTTTTAATGAATCGTCCAAAAACTGATTTTGAAAGGTGTGATAAACGAAGCGGGTAATGCCCGACGCAAAAGCCCAGTCGCCCTGATTTTTCATTGAGCCCGGATATTGTTTCCAGCCCTCGTTTTCCGATGTAAATGCCTCTGCGGGTATCAGCGATTGACCGTTTACGTGGCCTATCGAACTAGCCTCTATCACGCTGAACGCAGTATTGATTCCAAAACCCTTGCTCCAAAATTCAGCCATCGGGACGTCGGCAACGGCGCCTAACTCCAAATCGGCCGTCGGGTTTGTGTCATAAGGCTCTATGGATAAGGTCATGTGGTGGCGCTTGGCGTAAGTCTTTGCGTACAAGGCATGATTTTCCAACACAAGCTCTTGCGACGTTTGCCTCAAGTCCCACAAAAAACGTTCGCTTTCTTCCAGACTGCCCACCGCGGCCCCGGCATAAACAGGGTAATATTTCAGCGGGTCGTATCCCCTGCGCTTTTTAAATTCCTGACGGAAGAACGGGTTCCAGTTTTGTGCCCCGCACTCCCAGCTGTCTATGTGCAGGCGCTTTAAGCCCCCTTCTCCCTCGTTGATTTTCCCGATTTTATTAAGCAACCGCCCCACAAATTTTTGAAAATGAAAATTAAGGGCAACCGTGTCAAACTTATCGGCTTCCAAACCCAAGCCCGGCACCGGCGCCGGGCGCGTAATGGCGCCGTTGTTGCGGCTTACAAAACGCATAATTGTCCATTTGCCTGACGGCGGAAGCCAATTAAGCGTTCCGTCGGGAAGCATTTTATCGGTCAGGTCGATAATGCTGTTTTTTTTAATGGCGTTTTTATCGCTGTTGACGCGGCTCGGCGACGGCAAGTGGGATTTAACCACACGAGAACAGTAAGAACCCACATAATACAAAGCCTTTTCTTCGTAATCCTCGATCGGCTTGTTCTGTTCGTTGGCGGGGAAGGCCAAAACAGCTTCGTCTTTGTAGAATTTCAGCTCTTTTTGCAACTCGTCCGTCAAGCTCTCGGCGTCAAGGAAGGGTTTCCTCGGCAAAGGAAGAGGCAAGACGATTTTCTTTTTGTCGCCGGCGGCAACGGTAACCGTACCGGATACTAATTGTTGCATAGACTGACCGCCTGTAATCCACGGCCCGCCGCTCCCGGTCCATCCGGGGCCTATGCCTAACGTAATTTCAATGCCAAGCCGTCTCGCTTCTTTTTCGGCATGCAAAAACAAGGCTATCCACGGGGCGCTCATAAATTCTACGGGGCCTCGGGGCACTCCGATATTGACTTCCAGAAATATCAAATTTCCAATGCCGGCCTGTTTCATAGATTCGAGATCCTTAGTCATCGTTTCCGCAGACATATTGCCGTCCATGAAATACCAATAAACCCCGGGTTTATAACGGTCGGGCGGTTGAGCAAAGTTAGCTTTCAGGACAGTTAACTGGGCGTCTGCCGCCGCGAAGAAACAAAGGAAGCAAACAGAGCTTAGTATTTTCATGCCGGTATGTTTCAAAGTTTAGTTTTTAAACTTAATTATCGCAACAGAGAAAGGTTTTAGCTTAATCGTATTGCCGGTCAGTTGCGCCTTTGCCGGCGGGTTTTCTCCCGTGGCGACGTCCACATAGCTAACCTGCGAACCCTTTGCCTCTAAAGGCAGTTGAACCTGCGCTTCCGCATTTTTTTTATTGATAAGCAACAGTTTTTTTCCTTCTTTTGTCACAAATCCCTGCGCGTCTATCCCTGATGCTTTAGAATCGGTGTCTGCCAGTTTATCTCCGGGGCCTAGGTTATCCTTAAGCAGTTTCAGTACCCAATATCTCGGGTTGGGGTTTCCGTTTTCCCAATTCATCATGCTTACGTCGGGGAATTGGGTGGGATAGCCCACCAGTTGCGACTCGGCGGCGACGTCAATTCCAAGTTTTGTCAGTTCAAGAAAAATATGCGCATACATGGCGCCGGCCAAGTTCCAATAACTATAATCAATGGGCCCAGAGGTCTCCGGGGAACGCAGAATAACGCCTATTTCGTTAATCATGGTAAAAGTATTGGGAGCCAGCCTTTTTCTTATATTTTCAATATATTTTACCCGTTCTAAAAACGCATCGGCTTTTTCAAAAAATGTATATTGATAAAACTCAAGCGGCTGCCCTTCAAACGAAGGACCGGAATAGTGATGGTATGAAATGCCTTCCAAAGGAACGCCCGGTTTGTGGTTTTTGGGATTGAGAAAATATTCAAAAATTTCCGGATTGGCGGTGTGAGCAAATGAGATGCCTACAAATTTTGTTTCCGGAGAAATCTTTTTCAGCTCGGTTACAATGGCGTCGTACATTTTTGTGTATAACTGCGGGGATATATGATGCTCTAAATCCGGCTCATTAAGCACCTCCCAATAAGGGATTTTATAAAAATAACCCGACTTGTGGGACTTGCCCAATTCATCGACGAAACCGCCTTTCACATACCAACTGAACAGCCTTGCAAAATAGTCCGATACCTCCTTCATGGAAGGGTCTCTCAATTCCGTGCCTTGGTTATAATTCCAACAAGTTTGATAAGGGTTGTCGGGATAAACCACTGCGGAATCGGTCTTCCACATCCAGGCGGGAGTAGTGCTGAAATTGATGACTGCGGGGTGTCCTTGTGTGGCTTGCATAAATGCCGTCATGGTGCTGTCGAGATAAGTAAAGTCCCAAAAGGTACGGTCTTTTGTCGGCGGCTTGAGCGCGGCCACAGACATCTTAGGGTAAGGGAACCAGGGAACATATCGCACATAATCAGCCCCCAGTTCTTTCAGCGCGGCGAAGGTTTGTTTATGAATAGAAGACCCCGGACGAACCATTGGATTTTCTACGAGCTGAAGCGTGGGCGTGGTCTTGGATACGCCGGTAATTTTGTCCCATTTAATATTAATATTGGGTACGCGCTTATTCTGTTGCCCGTAAACGGAGGCAACGCAAAGACTACAGCAAAACAGTAAACAGGTCTTGCTGAAAAATCGAGCGCTGTTTCTTTTGAAATGAGTCATAACTTTTTTTTAATGTGTAAAATACAATAGCCGTTAAAGTCTGTTAAATAATTGTCCATTCGGGCGCCGCATGCGCCAAGCGATTGACGAATATCAAATTCCAAATGCATGCCTGTTTCATAGATTCAATATTCATTATCATTAATTAGTATCCCGGATTCTGCGTAAGCGCTTTATCCAAGAAGCGTTGCCTGTCCGGGATGGGATACAGCGCTTCATGGACGTCAAATTTATAATCCGTGCCTGAGAAGGGTACGCCGCCTCGGTCCGCCGAAGGGGATGCTTTTTCGGCTTGTCCGTGTGCGTTCAAAAGCGCGGCCATTTGCTCGGGGGTGAAAGCTCTTTTTAAGTCAAACCAACGGTCGTTTTCAAAAGCCAGTTCCACGCGCCGCTCGTGTCTTATCGCTTGACGGAAACCATCCTTGCTCAACTCCGACAAATCATTGAGGCCGGCTCTGCGTCTCACTTGATTGAGGTAGGCATAAGCGTTGGCGGGGCCGTCCTGCTCATTGATCGCTTCCGCCAGCATCAAAAGAACGTCTGCGAACCGCAACACAGGCCAATTATCGTCCGTCCGCCCTTGAATAGTATGAGGATGATTGTATTTATTTACAAAAGGGACGGCCACAAAATCGCCTTTGGCATTCGTGTAACCCTCTTTTAAAGCGACTGCTTTGCGCTTATCATTGGGTTCAAACTCATTGATAATGCTTTTGGTGGGAATATTCCATCCCCCCGGCCGACTAGTAGGGAAACCCGTTACCGCGCCTTCAGAATTTCTTGGCGCAAAAGTATAAATGAAACTGCTCCACTCGCCCAAATTGTTGCCGCCTTGATATTGAACTTCGAATAATGATTCGCTGTTATTCTTTTTTGCGGGATCAAATACATCCGCATAATTAGGAGTAACCAGCGAGTACCCCAAGGTCAATACCTTCTCAAGCGCAGTTTTAGCCTTTGGATATTCCTTCCTGGTCAGATACACCTTGCCCAACAACCCCAAGGCTGAACCTTTTGAAGCCCTCCCTGCGTCCGCCGCTTGATAGGCGCTTTTTGCCGGCAGGTTATCGGCCGCCTCGCTCAGATCTTTTACAATTTGCTCATAGACTTTATCCTCCTTGGCGCGCGCCGTTTGGAATGCCTCCGAGGCGCTTTCAAGCGGCGCCGTAATTAGCACTACTTCGCCAAAATAACGCACCAAGTTAAAGTAATAGTAAGCTCGCATGAATTGAAGTTCGCCTTTGTACTGCGCCTTCTTGCCGGCGCTAATGGCCGCGACGCCGTCTATCTTCGACAACGCCGTATTAATATTATATAACGCATTATATGACTGGCTATACATACCGGCTATATTAACATTAGTTGGGGACACATTCCAAAACTCATAAGCTTCATCACTCTCCGTATAGCCCCTGTCGGAAGGATCTAATTGCACAGTCGTGTTGTCGGAAGACATTTCTGCAAATATGTACTGGCTGCTTACATGATCCTGCAACGAGCTATAGGCGCCGTTCACGGCTTGCTTAATTTGTTCCTCATTTTGATAAAATTTGTCGGCCGACCTCTTGGCAGGATCCGTTAAATCAAGGAATGATTTTTGGCAGGATGATGCGCCTAACAGACCTATCGCAAAAATTACTTTATGCAGATTTTTCATCTTGTTTAGTGTTAAGGTTAAAAATTGACTCTTATGCCGACGGACATCGTTCTTGGAACGGGGTACGCTTCCAGGTCTTTTCCCGGGCTTATCACATCATTGCTATTGTTGGTTCTTGCCGCATTAACCTCCGGGTTGTTTCCGGGGTAGGAAGTGAGCAAGAAAGCGTTGTCAACACTTAAAAAGACTTTGGCATCGAAAATATTTTTGATCCTCGGTATGGTATATCCAAGAGTTAAATTTTTTATCCACAAATAGGTACCATTGTACACATATCTTGAGTTGGATTCACGAGTAAAATAGTAGGTGTTCGAACCCGGCCAACCAAGGCTTGCCCCCCCCCCCCCCCCCCCCCCCCCCCCCCCCCCCCTCTCCCCCCCCCCCTCCCCCTTCTTCCTCAGATTCTAAAAAAAACAAAACACAAAAAAAAAAAAAAAATAACCAACA
>Ga0081606_1000282_pt1 | contig 24191 bp, 22 predicted proteins | sample EareggfetidaYelm_FD_71127 | JGI IMG/M metagenome (GOLD analysis project Ga0081606, IMG submission 71127) | Earthworm egg capsule microbial community from the University of Washington, USA - E. fetida Yelm (SPADES assembly) (version 2) | ecosystem: Host-associated > Annelida > Reproductive system... | reverse complement strand
CGGATGTCCGTCACATCAACGCCCACGCGACGAGCACGCCGGTGGGTGATATCGCCGAGTACAACGCGCTCCGCCGCGTGTTTGGCGACCACCTAGACACAATCGCTGTGTCGGCCACCAAGGCCGCAACCGGGCATCTACTCGGCGGTGCCGGTGCGATTGAGGCTCTCTTTACAGTGCTCGCACTGCACGAACGGATGCTCCCGCCGACAATCAATCTCACGGAGCAGGACCCGGCGATCCCACTAGACGTGGTGACCTCTCCCCGTCCCCTTCCGCCGGGTGACACTGTTGCCCTGTCGAACTCATTCGGGTTTGGTGGGCACAATGCGGTGGCGGCATTCCGTTCTGTCTAGCCGCGCGGACGCACGCTGCGACCTCTTCCGATGCTGTCCGGTTTTCTGGGCCCGCGTTGACCGCGGATTGAAGGCGGCTGCGGAGGAACGTGAGAGGTACCGATTTCTGCACCCGCGTTGACCGCGGGTCTTCTCCTCGCGTTATCTAACCGGCTCGATGCAGCCACACCACGGGTGCCGCGAGATCTCCAGCCCACCGGAAGGGTTCGAGTTCATCGTCCCACGCTTGGCCGAGTGCCATTCGAAGCTGCTGGTGGAGAGCAAGCGCGTCAAAGCCCGCCTGTTCGATGGCGTGCCGAACTCGATCCTCCGACACGACGGTGTTCCCCGCGGTATCTGTTTGCACGTGGAAGATGCCGAGCGCCGGGGTATGCATCCAGCGCGAGCCATCCGTCGTCGCGGTTGCTTCCTCGCTGACCTCGTATCGCAGTTGCTCCCAGCCGTGCAGTGCCGACGCGATCTTACTCCCCGAACCGACCGGTCCCTCCCAGTAGTACTCGCCCCGCATCGAACCGCGCTGCGCCGGCTGTTCACGCCACTCACACGACACCGGCTCACCCAGCACCGTACCCACCGCCCACTCCAGGTGTGGGCACAGGGCACGCGGCGAAGAGTGCACGAGAACCACCCCCCGCGCCGTGCGCGTGGATCGTGATGGCCGTTCGGTCATGTCCTTCTCCGTTTCTGTGAGGTGCGTCTTCCCCAACGACCTCAGCTACGGAGAGTGTTCAATTAGTGGCACTACCTGCGAGTGACGAGTCACTCGTCTCTCACGTCCGATTATGTCCTGTCCTTTCAGTGCACGCAAGTGTAGCGACGCCGTGTTGTGGTCTCCTGTCACACGCAGGCTGTTCATCCGACAGGCACGCTGGCGGTGCGATGGCTTGTTAACGCGGGAGATGACCTCATCACTTCATCGGACAAGCGCGCTGGCGGCGCGGCAGGTGATCTCACTCATCCTCAACTGAACAGGCCCATAGTCGTGGAGCTATTCCGAGGTGTTTTCGGCAATTCAACGGGCGCTCGTGAACAGGCCCGTAGTCGTGGAGCCATTCATCTGTGGTGCGATTCCCGTGCGTTGCCAAAATGGCACCGTAACGCCGTTTGAGTGCGCACACGACGGCAAATAGTGTCTCACACTCCATATCCATGGCGTCATCCATGGCGTCAGCACCGCCGCTTTTTGTTTATCGCTCATCAGTGGCGAGTCGCACCAAAACGGCCTGCACCCGTCGATGTACACCCGGGATATCCGGCAGATCAAGCTTTGTGAGAATGGCCGTGATGTGCGACTCTATCGTCTTCACACCGAGCACCAATTGGTCAGCAATACCCTGATTAGAGTACCCCTGAGCCATGTACTCCAGCACTGTGCGCTCCCGCCCGCTGAGCCGCGCAAGCGGTTGTTCCGCCTCGCGCCGACGCACCAGATACGCAAGAGCCTCCGGATCCATGAAACATCCACCAGAAGCCACCGTCTGAATCACACGCGCAAAAATCCCCGGCTCAGCAACCCGATCCTTCATAAGATACCCCGTCCCCGGCCCAGCGTTACGCACCCGAGTAATGCAATCGACAGTGAGATACGCCGAAAGCAGCAGGACACCAATCCGTGATCCACGCGCACGAATCGTTTCCAGTGCAACAAGCCCCTCGTCGGTGTACGAGGGTGGCATCTGAATATCGAGCAGGACCGCATCCACCCGAAGAGAGTGCGCCTTCAAGAACAATTCCTCGACGGTAGCAAACACCGCACACACCTCGATACCCGCACTCGCCAGCACAAGCTGCAAACCTTCCCGAACGAGGAGGGCATCCTCAACAATCACAACCCGAACTTGCGTGGACATTCCAAACCTCACTCCCCGCGAAGAACGCACCTATCACGCACACCGACAGCCAAGCCCCACTCAAACCAGGACCAGACCACCGCACCAGCGCTCTCCAAGCACGCACCACGCACGTCACTAATGGACCAAAGCAGAACCCCGTCACGTACCCCACCTGCGGAGCCAAGACGATGTCACATAAACAATCTCTATCGTCGGTCATACACAAGGCCGAGGCAAGTGCTACGGGCAAATTCATTCCAAATATTTCTACACAGGTCACACAGTCCCAATTTTTGGGTACAAGCACAGCACTCGCGTACAAACCTTCTCATCTATTGAGAGTGCAGCCATCATGTTGACGAGTATTGAGCTGTTGCGGGCTCTTCGTAGTTCTCATCATCTGGAAGGCCTCGGTGTGCTTCATGCTATCTTCGTGGCTCCTGGCCTGGCTGTGTTCTGTGGTCTCGAGGAGTTTGGTTTGGTGGTTGTCGGGCGATGAATCGATCCCGGCTGGGCGGTGTCGGGTGCCGCGTTGCCAGAGCCGGTTCCGTGGTGCCGGGGCTGTGGCGCTCAGGTGCTCGCGCGGGACGGTCACGTGGCATTTCGCGCGCGAGCGGTTCGGGCACCGCCCCACGAGGTTGCTGGTCGGTGTCCGCTGCTACAAGTGTGCCGGGTGTGGGGGTTTCTGGTGTGAGGATCTCAGGACGGTGGCACTGGAGCGGGCGAAGCTGTCTGGTTGCGGGGTGCGATGGGCGTTGGAAGCGCTCGTGATCGATCACTTCACCGTGACCGGTGTCGCTGCCGGGCTCGGTGTCGGCTGACACGGCAAACGACGCTGTCCTTGCCGAAGGACAGCGGGTCCTGATCGAGGAACTGGCCCGGTTCGACGGAGTCTGGGTGATCGGCGTCGACGAGCACCTCTGGTGTCACACCCGGTTCGGGGACAAGTACGTCACCGTGATCATCGATCTGACGCCGGTGCGCAAGAAGACGGGACCCTCCAGGCTGCTGGAGATGGTCGAGGGCCGTTCCAAGGCGGTGTTCAAGACCTGACTCACCGCCCGTTCCCAGCACTGGCGGGATGGGGGTCGAGGTCGTCCGCGATGGACGGGTTCACCGGCTTCAAGACCGCCGCGACGAAGGAGCTTCCCGACGCCATGACGGTGATGGACCCGTTCCATGTTCTCCGTCTCGCCGATGACGCGCTCGATGTCTGCTACCACCGCGTCCAGCAGCACCTCCACAGTCGCCGCGAACAGAAGAACGACCCGCTCTACAAAGCCCGCCGCGCCCTCCACACCGGTGCGGACTACTCACCGACCGACAGCAGGCGCGACTCGAAGCGTTGCTCCCACTCTCCGAGCATATCGAGATCGAAGCGACCCGGGGCATCTATCAGCGCATGATCACCGCCCACCACGAACCCGACCGACAGCTCGGGAACAAAACAATGCACGCCGTGATCAACACCCCCACCACCAGCGTCCCAGCCACGCTCATCGAACCGCAACACCTTAGCCGCACACTCAAAAAACACACCACGAACATCCTCACGTTCTCCGACCACCCAGACACCCCCACCACCCCAACAGAAGCAATCAACAGACCTCTCAAGCACCCCCACAGATCCGCCCCCGACTCCCGGAACCCCACCAACCACAACACCCGGCCACTGCTCAAAACCAGCAGCTTCAAACCACACCCACACCCTCAAACGCGATGAGCCAGTTCGAAGCGGCATCTCATCCTTCATTCGCACATACCATTCATACTCAGAAATAGGGACGTTGTGATCAGCTAGAGCAGATCTGACCGATTCTCCGTCAGCGTGACACTCTCCACACCCAACGATCTCACCAATTCCAAACAGAAGGTCGGCATTCAAAGTTGTTTTGCCGACCTCAGCAGCAGCTTGGTAGACCGGGAAGTCCTCGTGCGGTGCGAAGACCGTGACGATGTGAACGTGTCAATTGGTCGCCGAGACGCTGATCCGGATCGCGCTCCGCTCCACGACCGCCACACCCGCAAAGCACCTCGGAACTCCAGGATTCTCGCTGTTTCTCCGCGACACTCTCAGCCAGAAGCAGTAGCATCGGAGTCAGATACTCCAGCAAGGCGTGGCACTTCTTGCGACACGGCCCCTGGCCACGATCAGGGGCGCAGCGTTCTTCCTATATTTTGAGTTTCTGACCGCCACGGCACGCAGCATCGAGGATTGGCTCGATACTGCCTGACGAAAGGCGACCACTCATGACTCTCGTGAACCTCCCCGCAGGTCTCGACCTCGACTCGCTCCGCGAACTCGCCACCCGGGCCGCGAAAGCCACACCGCAGCTCGCTCCCGGTGACGGCACTCCTCTGGCGGTGTCGTATCTGCGGGTCTCGACCAAGGATCAAGCCACCCGCAACGGCCTCAAAGAGGGCCTCTCGATCCCCGCGCAGCGCGAAGCCGCCGAGAAGAAAGCCGCCGCTCTCGGCGCGGTGGTCGTGAAAGAGTTCATCGAGCCGGGCGAGTCCGCGAAGACCGCGAAGACCGCGAAGCGGAAAGCGTTGCAGGAGATGCTCGAGTACGTGTCGGTGCATCCGGTGCAGTTCTGCATCATCAACAAGGTCGACCGGATCGCCCGCAACCGTCTCGATGATGCCGTCATCCACGCGACCCTGCGGGGCCGCAGCATCCAACTCGTGTCAGTGACCGAGAACATCGACGAGTCCCCATCGGGGATGCTCATGCACGGCATCCTCGCCACCATTGCCGAGTTCTACTCCCTGAACCTCGCGCAAGAAGTCGTCAAAGGGCTCCGCCAGAAAGCCGTGATGGGCGGCACCCCTGGCCGTGCCCCGCTCGGCTACCTCAACGTGCGCACCACCGAGAACGGTGCCGAGGTCCGTGAGGTCACCATCGATCCTGACCGCTTCGAGCTCGTGAGGTTCGCGTTCGAGCAATACGCCACCGGGGAATGGACGCTCTCGATGCTCACCGACGAGATCAACCGGCGCGATCTCACGACCAGGCCCACCCCGAAGCATCCCGAGAAGCCCCTCACCACGACCGCGCTGCACAAGATCCTCACGAACCCGTACTACAAGGGGCTCGTCACCTTCCAGGGCGCGGTCTACGAGGGAAGCCACGAGGTGATGGTGACCCCGGAGGTGTGGGCGAAAGTGCAACAGATCCTGGCCGACAACAACCAGCGAGGCCAGCGCCCCCAAAAGCATGACCACTACCTCAAAGGGATGCTCTACTGCTCCTGCGGCGCGAAGCTCATGCTGGAACGCCCCCGCGGGAACACCGGCGAACGCTACGACTACTTCTCCTGCGCTGGGCGCCGCCGCAAGACCACCGCCTGCACCAGAAGCGCGATCCTGGTCGAACGCATCGAACGGAAAGTCGAGCACGCCTACGCCATGAAATCACTCACCGACAAGCAAGCCACCGCGATCGGGAAGACGCTGCACGAGGTCTTCGACAAGCTCGAAGGTTCCACGAATGACGAACGGGCCATGCTCACCGAGCAGCAGACTCGGCTCGAATCAGAACGGTTAAAGCTCGTGCAAGCCCACTACGCCGACGCGATCCCCGTCGATCTACTCAAGAGCGAGCAAGACCGCATCCAGAACGCACTCGGCGCGATCCAAACCCGCCTCGATAGCCTCCACAGCCGCTACGCAGACGCCCGCGACGGGCTCGACGACATGCTCGCAGTCCTCACCGACCTGCAAGCCCTGTATCTACGGTGCGAACCCGCTGAACGCCGGTTCCTGAACCGGGCACTGTTCACACGCATCATCATCGATGAAGACGAGAACGTCACGCTCCAACCCGAAGCCAGCGTCGACACCGTAATCTCGCACGGAGTCAACGCGGACACGGCAAGCGCACTCGGCACGACGAAACAGCCCCGCATTCACGAGGGGCACGTTTCGACTTTCGACCTTTCGGTGGATCCAGGGAGATTCGAACTCCCGACCTTCTCATTGCGAACGAGACGCGCTACCAACTGCGCCATGGACCCAGAGTGAGCTTCAGCCTACCATCTCGATAGTTTCGGGAGCCAACCCCCGTGTTCAAGGTGGAAGCGCAACACGTGGTGATGTTCATGTTCACTGAGTCAAGGGTTGCGTTTCTAATTGGGTATACCTGACGGTCATGTGTTGTTGGGTCGGTCTGCGTTCGCGGCGTCGCGGGAGACACGTCTGGAACAGGTGGGTGCCGTTGAATCAAAACGAGTCATACCTGCCTGTTCCAGGATGTTCGGTTGCATATCTGCTCCGGTGACCACGGTTCAGTACCGGGCAGAGCGCCGGTGTCGGAAGCGAGCATCCAACTTGCACCGGCCACGTGTGTTTGTGCAGGATCGGATGGCAGGAGTGGGTGATAGACAGGCTCCGGTCCCACCAGCGTCACCGTCAGTTGTGGCAGTACCTACTCCGTGCGCACGTGATACCGTCGCAGGTTCCGGGGTAGACGGGTGCGAAGATCACGTATCTTGTTCCGGGTGTCTATCCATGAACGCCCGACACACATCAACGACCGGTCCGTGTTTGGAGACCTGGGAGTCAGATTCCATCGTGGGAGCAAGGTCGGTGGGTGAGGGGATTCATACCGAGGTGGAACCAGTAAGCCGGTTCATTATCGCCTGGAAAACAAACGTTCTGACCGCTGAGTGTGGAATCACAGCACAACACTCGATTTTCAGCACCCTGCCTCCTCACGCGCGACGGTCTGTGACGATGGACAATGGAACTCAAGATGTATCGCCACTACGAGCTGAGAGTCCAGTGGGTATGGACACGTACTTCACTGACCCCTGCACCGGATGGCGACACAGGAACTAACGAGCAGCACAACGCTCGGTTCCGACGCTACCTACCCACACGCACTGACTTCCGAACCATAACCGAGGAGGAACTGCAGGAGATCATCACCGAGATCAACAACCAACCCCGAAAATACCTCGACCAGGCAACACCAGCAGAAACCTACCGACACCACACACGACCACCACGGTGTTGCACTTCAGGCTTGGATACGGAAATCGCAACGACGACCGTCTCACCCAGTATTGACCCCGGTCAACATGAGTCAGAATGTGTCCGGGTGTGCAGAGTTCTTGCAGGTAGTGGCCGTGGATGCCAATAGGTTCCGTGCGACCGTACTCCCACACCGTCATCAATGGCAGGGACGATATCCGCCTCAAGGTTTCCTTGCGGGAGGATAGCATGGGCTACGGGGTTTGTGTGGGCGTGACATGACGGTGAGGCTGGTCTATTTGATTTGTCTCTGTGTTGTGTTTATTGTCTTGAGCGCCGAACGTATGGAGGTGGGAGTGGTGGTAGTGATTGAGGTTTTGGAGAACTCACGAACGTTTTGGTCTACGGTGGGGGTAACGACATGAGTCAGTTCGTCATTGTGGATAGGGCCCATGTTGAGATGAACGGTGTGGTTCTGCTTTCCGAGGTATCGTTTGTGCTCGGGGCTGGTAGAGCGTTGGCGGTGACCGGAGCGAACGGTTCGGGAAAGACAACGCTGTTGCGTGTGTTGGCTTCTACGGTCCGGCCCTCAGGGGGGAGCGTGCTGATTTCAGATGCTGTTCCGGATGATAAAAGTCCGGTGTTCCGTAAGCAGGTTGCGGCTCTTCTGGGCTTGCCTCCTTTCGCCAGAAATCTGACACTTCGGGAGCATATGACGCTTGTTGCAACGTCCTGGGGATACCCACTTACCGTTGCGTTGGAACGTGCAGACGAAGGACTCGAACGATTTAGAATTGATCGCTACGGTCAGCGGTTCCCGCACGAGCTTTCCTCCGGGCAAACGCAGCTCTTTGCACTTGCACTTACTCTCATCCGGCCCATGCAGCTCCTGCTTCTTGATGAACCCGAGCAGCGACTTGATGTGGACCGGTTGGGACTGGTTGGTGGGATTCTACGTGCGCTTGTTGAGAGTGGAACGACGATCATCATGGCAAGTCACAACGAGGAACTCGTTCACACTGTCACTGACGCAAGGCTGAATCTCGTAGAAGGCGGCAATGTCTATAGAGGCTAGCCGTTTAAAGAACATACGCACGGTCTACAGTGGGCGCAGAGGCGCTCGAACGCGCTCTGATACTGCCTTCTTGCTCTACTGTGGTCTGTTGATTCTCGCAGTTTCTGTTTTTCCGCTCCTTCGGGCTTTGATTCTCGTTCTCTTAGAACCAGGGGTGACAGCTGCGTTGGCCGCACCAACGGCAAGGGATGTCGTTGCGGTTTCGAGCGGGGTCCTGTTGATAGGGATGCTTCTGCTGGGACGACTACGTGGCCCTGTGGCACCGTCACGGTTCTTCACCTCCCTGCTGGCTGTCAATGATATGCGACGACGCAGAAGCCTCCGAGCTCTCTTTGTGACCAGTGGGTTGGTTGTCGTCTCGATGATCGTGATCACCTGGCTGATCCTTGGCGGTGTGTTGCTTGTTTCGAATTCTGTGTTGCACGAGAAGGCGCTCGTCGCGCTGCTCGCATGGTTCTGCATGGGATTGTGGGCGTCTGTTCTCTGGCTTGCGGGGCAATCGCTAAAGCCTGCACACGTATGGCTCTGCGCTCTGGGGATTGTGATTCTGAGCTCTGTTGTTTTCGCAGTGCCAGCTTTAGCGTACGTTCTGCCGTGGTCCTGGACTGGCGTTTTGTGGCCGACTGCGAGCTCAGGTTCTTCCTGGGAACTGCTTCCCATGGTTCTTATCTCGGTCGGTGCGGTTGTGTCCGTGCCGAAGTTGTTAGACCGAATCACCAGCATGGATCTGTTGGAACGTGGGAAAGTTTGGGAGAGCGTTGGCACGGCAGTATTTTCCGGTGAGATCTCTTTCGGTCTTGGGATGCTTCGCTCGCGACCCAGGATAGGGCGAACATGGGCCGCTGTCCATGGACGCTCGAGGCTCACGCAGACTCTATTCAGTGATCTTGTCGGAGCGATGCGCTCTCCCGGCCGGTGTGGAGTCGGATTGCTAGCTACTCTCGGCGGGGTTACCGTGATCAGTTTCTCGTTGAGCTTGACGACTAGCGTTGCCTGGATGTTCGGCTCCGCGGGCGCAGTAGTTGCGTATCTGGGACTGGGAGTGTTCGCTGACGGGTTCCGTCACGCAGCGGAAGCAACGGCTGCCCCACCGCTGTACGGGCTCAGCCCGAGACAGATGTACCTGATGCACGCGTACCTACCCACACTTGTGGCCCTTATCGCGACCGGGACCGCTGCCCTGGTGCTGCTGTACACGGAACGGCCGATCTTCGGGACGCTTAGCACTATTTTTCTCACGGCGGTTATTGTCCTACTCCGTGCTTTTGATAGCGCGAAAGGAAACCTCCCACCCTCCCTGCTTATTCCAATACCAACATCCGTGATTGATCCATCCGGACTGTTCGTTCTGGCCTGGAACGCAGACGCGGTTCTTCTCTCACTGCTCGCGGGCGGCTTAACGGTCCATCTGCTCGCCTCAGGCCTTCTAGCCCAGGCCATTGTTGCCCTGGTGATCATGGGAGCTAGTGTGGGGATTGCCCTTCAGAAAAGACTCGCAGCCCTGTAACACCTACCGACACAGACAGAAGGCCCCCACCGAGGACCAACCCCAGACCCCCGCAGGACAAGTTGACCCTCCATGACAGGTTTGGCAAGATCACCCGACCCAGGCCTCGCAGGACAGATCGATCACACGACCGGTAACAGCGCAACACACCAAGACGACCCGTGGCTCAGCATTTATCCTTACAAATCACATCCTGGATGACTGCATTGCTGATGTTATCTTTCGTGATGACCACAGCCTCGGTACCAATCGACGACCTCACCGGAACACCGGTTCGGAGCTGACCGCAAAGCTCACCAACACAATCGATGCCGCTTTGACCGGGTCGCTGTCATTGATCCGCACTCCAAGATAAATAATGCCTGAGTGGGCCTTGAACCGATCCTCGACACCCCTCTGACGAACATCCGATGTTGACCCACCAACCTTGAAAACAATAACTAACACCCTGCCCCTGCCACCGATCAGCTTACCGGCAACCATCGCGCTGACGATGAGAACCTGAACGGATGCCTCCCCCGCGCGTTCAGGTTACGGGCATCCCCGAGAACGTGAGCTTCGAGCACGCCGCTGCCTCCCCCGCGCGTTCAGGTTACGGGGTTGGTGTCGGGGAGGGTGTTCTGATCGGGGGAATCACCCCGGTGCCCGGCATCAACGATGGCCCGGTGCGCTTCAAGGACGCCCGAGTTGTGTCGCAGTTTGAACCAGTAGTAGGCGAACCCGAAACCGGTAATCGCAACGAGTATGAGCACTCCACCCCAGGGGTAAACGCCGTAGGTCTCCTCCCGCGGCCACAGGATATTGATACCCATAAACAGCCCCCACAGCACCGCGACAATGTTTACAGGCAGGCCCCAGCGTCCAAGGCGGAAGTAACGCTTATCAATGTCCTCACCCGGCCACGCACCCTGAAGTCTCCGCACGAGCATCGGGATGGTCACCATGAGGTACGCAGCATAGATCAACACGACGGCGACGCTCGTGACAACCGTAAAGATCTGCGGTTGACCGACATTCACGAACAGAATGGTCAGTGCGATCACGCCGATCACGATGGCAGGAGCCACCGGGGTTTTGGTTGTCGAGTTTACGCTGGAGAGGGCTCGGGCGAACGGTAGATTGTTGTCGCGCGCCATGGCGAACACTGCGCGGATGCAGGCTGTGTGGATGGTCAACGCACACACGATGATCGCTATTGCAATGGCGATGAGGAAGATTGTGCCCGCTGGCTGGCCGAACGCTTGGAGCACCAGGTATTGTAGGCCCCCATCACCCGAGCCAAGTTTCGGATCGGAAAGATCCTTTGCGGACAAGATTCCGAAGAACAGAAGTGCACCTCCGATAAGGAATGATGCGATGACGGCACGCAGGATGGCCCGGGGGGAGCTCTTTTTGGGATCTTTTGTCTCCTCCCCGAGGGAACTGGCGGTATCGAATCCGAACATGACAAACCCTGACGCGAGCGCGGCGATCAGGAACGACGACAGGTAACCGCCGGGCCTGTCGTCACCTGTTCCGTTGGTTTCGAAGATCGCGGTCACGGGTTGGTTGATGTGGAATACGAACCAGATAGCCAGTGCGACGGTCGCAATGAGCTCGATGACTACTCCGGTGCTGTTGATGATCGACATGAGTTTCACGCCGTAGGCGTTGATGACTGTCGTGAAGATGATGGTGATCGCACCGAGCAGTACACCGTTGAGTGCGAAGTCATATTTTCCATTGCCGTCACCGACGATCTGGAAGCCGTTCCAGATCTGGGGCAGCGTAATCTGCAGTGCGAGTGCTACTCCGGCGAGTGTGAAGATCGAGGCGAAGATGAGCAACCAGCCTGCTAGCCACGAGACCGATGGATTACTCAAGCGTTTGGCCCAGTTGTAGACGGAGCCGGCCACGGGGTAACGGGCGGCGAGTTCCGCGAAGGTTAGTGCGACCATTACCTGGCCGATGAAGACCATCGGCCAGGTCCACCAGTAGGCGGGTCCGCCGAAGCTGAAACCGAAGTAGAACAACTGGGAACAGCCGGTGAGGATCGATATGAAGCTCACCCCGGCGGCGAAGGTGGCAAAGCCTCCGAGGCTTCGTTCGAGGGTCTGCGAGTATCCGAACTCGGTCATTCCGGTCTGGGCGGATTCCTCGTGGGCAGCGGGGTTGGTCGGGACTGAATCACTGGATTTCAGAGAGTGTGGCGGGATCATGGTTACTCCAATCAGGTAGTGGGGGAGCGGGCCACATCGGGTCAGGCAAGGAGAGCTCGCGTGTGATCGTTAAGGAAGATCCCGTGGGGATCGAACTCACGGCGGACCGCGAGGAACGCATCGAACTCGGGGTACAGCGCTTCGAGGCGTGAGCGGGTGAGGAAGTGGAGCTTGCCCCAGTGAGCGCGTCCGTTGAAGTCCGACAAGAGTGCATCAACATCACGCAGGTAGGGGAAGTAGTGTGTGCCGGGTGCTCCCGACACCGAGAGGGATGTTGTGTCGCGTTTGTAAAAAGGAGAGAGGTAACCGTCATCCTGCTGCACCCAGCGGACCTCAATGGGGTATTTCTGGTCAGAGTGACGTGTGCGGATAAGGTTTTGCAGGGCCTCAACCGCCGGGAGGCTGTTTTCACGGGGTACGTAATACTCGAGTTCATGGAACGGGAGCATGAACCCGCCCGGATAGATCCGGTAGGAGCGATCACGGCGTGCACCCTCGGTGTGGGAGGTCGTGGGGGCCTCATTGAGGTGAACCGCGTTGTACCGTTTGGTGTAGCTGCGGTTCACCATGGACTGCGAGTCGGGCGTGGGGAGCTCGTAGAGGGGGGCGGATTCTTCAGCCTGGCACCACAGGAACGAGTAGTGTCGGTTATTGTCAATGTCGTGGTCCCAGGTTGATGCCGTCTCGTCCCACGTCGGATAGGTGATTGTCTCTTGGAGCCAGTATGCCTCGGCGACCTCCAGCTCAACCTCAAGGAAAATCCCGAGGGTGCCGAGTGCAACCTGCGCGGCGCGCAACCGGTCGAACTGGTCTTCGCAGATCTCGACGACATCGCCGTGGCCGTTAATGAGACGCACCCAACGCAGTTCGGACGAGAGGCTACCCAACCCGATCCCTGATCCGTGCGTTCCGGTGGACAGCGCACCCGTGATGCTCTGCTTATCGATGTCTCCCTGGTTCTTCAGTGCGAGGCCGTCCGCCCAGATTCTGTCGCCGAACGCGTGGATTGGTGTGCCTGCTTTTGCTCGTACGCGGCGGCGCGCTTTGTCGGTGCCGGTGATGCCGGTATTGCCGGAGAGGTCGATGAGCAGTCCGCCGGTCGCGACAAGCGGCGTGAACGAGTGGCCGCTGCCGGCCGCACGGACCGCGAGACCCTCTCGGATTGCGAAACGGACGGCAGCGATTGTCTCCTCATCGTTCCGGGGGCGAACCGTGAACGCCGGGGTGGCGGTCTGGTTGCCTCCCCAGTTTGTCCACGGTCGGTAGGTGTCGTAAGCGATACCGGGTGCGCTGGTGAGGTGAGTGGGAGGGATTGTCATGGCTGCTCCACAGGCTGAGCCGACGCTAGAGTCGGCACGAGGGTTGAACGGTACGTGCGAGGTGAGAGGGGAAACTCGAGTGTGCGCGGATTCGTGTACGTACTACGAGCTTCGGCTGAACGGTGATGTGGGAACTTGAGTGCGCGGGATTTGTGGGGCGAAGAGCCGTCAGTGGTGCTGCTCTGTGAGTGGAGGGTTCCACTCGTGGTTGAACATAACGTGCTTTGTTCGGGTGTAATCCTCGAGCGCGTACAGCGACAGGTCGCGACCGTAGCCGGAGCCTTTGAACCCTCCCCACGGAACCTCGTTTGCCAGCACGAGGTGACTGTTGACCCACACTGTGCCAAAGTCCAGTTCGGTGGGGATTCGCATGGCGTGTCCCGCGTCGGTGGTCCACACCGATGCCGCGAGTCCGTACTGCGTCGCATTGGCGCGCTCGATGGCCTCTTCCAGATCGGTGTAGGTCTCGACGCTTACGATCGGTCCGAATGCTTCGCTCGTGGCGGCCTCCGAGTCACGGGTGACATCAACAAGAACGGTGGGTGCGATGTAGTAACCGGGGCCATCGAATGTGTGTCCACCAATGGCGGTACGGGCTCCCGCCTGTTTTGCTCGTGCGAGGAACGACACGACACGCTCATAGTGGGCACGGGAAACGAGCGGACCAATATCGATGTCAATACCGCCCGACGGTGGTCCCACTGTCAGTGTTCCGACTTCTCGAACGAGGTGGTCAACGAGCTGCTGAGCGACGGACTCGTGGACGATGATGCGACAGGCTGCACCGCACTCCTGACCGGAGTTCCAGAATCCGGACACTCGTACGCCTCTGGCCACTGCCTTGAGGTCTGCATCGGGAAGCACGAGCACGGGTGCTTTACCGCCGAGTTCAAGGTGCACGCGTTTGAGCGTCATCCCGGCGGTTTCAGCGACGGATTGGCCGCTGCGCACACTACCGGTTAGTGCGACAAGAGAGATGTCGGGGTGAGCTGCGATGCGGTTGCCAACGTCGCTGCCGAAACCGGTGACAATATTTAGCACGCCCACCGGGACGATATCAGCCAGGAGTTCGGCCAGCCTGAGAGTCGTGAGCGGGGTCTGCTCGCTGGGTTTGAGAACCACCGAGTTACCACCGGCGAGAATGGGGGCGATCTTCCACGCGGCCATGAGGAGGGGGTAGTTCCACGGTGTGATGACCCCCACCACGCCGACCGGTTCTCTCAGGATCAGCGATGTGTTACCCGCGGCGTACTGGCCCCCCGCCATTGATGTGATCGCGCGCGCGGCACCGGCCATGAAGCGGAATGTATCGATCGCGCTCGAGATGTCATCTTCAGCTACCGACGTTGGCTTCCCGGTGTTCCATGACTCAAGGGCTGCCAGCGCGGCGCGGTTGTCTGCAACCACATCGGCAATACGGTGCAGAATTTCTGAGCGATGTCGCGGTGTTGTCCGGCCCCAGCCCCTCTGCGCGATTGTGGCCGCAGCGACCGCGTCATCCACGTCTGCGGCGGTCCCGGCCACGACCGTGGTAATTACAGTTTCGGTTGCCGGATTGATGACATCGATACGGGAATTCGACGACCCCGCACGGAATTCTCCGCCGATAAAGTGTCCCGTAGTCGGTGGGAGCGCGGGATACTGCTCTGCACCGGTGGGATCAGCCAAAGTGAAGGTAGGGTCCATTATGCACGTCCTCGTCGGGGGAGTTACACGACAGTGGTGAAGCCGATCGAACTCCGGCGTTCGCTGAGGACAGCTTGGCAGAAAGCCCCAATAAAAACAATAGAAATATATGTTAATGTTTTGTTTCGGGAGCAGGGCACAAGAGCGCCGGACGCAGTCAAGCGAATGAGTCAGGCGGTAACACAATCGTCCAACCGCTGTCCATCCGGGTCATTGACACTGTGATCGGCTGCATTCCACTCACGCTTGCTTTGTGCGTCGTTCTGGCGATGTTGCGACCCACCGCAACCGGTGAATTGGTGACGACTATTTTTCCGCTCGGGTTGATGAGGGCAACGGGCCGGTCCTGGCCGACCGCACGAACCAGACTCCGCTCGAGTGCGGCAAGTGCCAGATCGCAGGCGATGACAGCGAAAGGTTCTCCCTCTCGCATAAGGGGTCGAGCCAGGGTGACCACACGCAGGTTTGTTCCCCCGTTGTCGAGGTACGGCCCAACCAGTGTCGGTGCACGGCTCACAGCGGGGAGGCAGTACCAACCCTGGTTGGTGTAGTCATAGAACCCGGTTGCCTGCGGGTTGAGCGTGTGAGGTTGAAATCTCTCGCCGTGTGGGCCGATTCGCCACCACTCAAGCCAGAACTCTGCATCGGCGAGCTCGCTCTGGGCGAATGCGATCCCTGCCCCATCGCACAACGGCACCGCACCCTGCACGAAGGCAATGAGCGATGCGCGCAACGGTCGAAGATCCGTGCGACTGCGCTGCTGGGGTAAGTGCACGGGGAGCATCGAGCCTATGGATTCGAGCCCGGCTGCCATCCCGTCGAGTCGATTGCCGAGTTCCTTGGACCATTGACGTAATCGACCCTCAAAGTGGTCTGTCACACTACTTCTCCCTCCATGGCGACGAGGCTGATGTATCGAGAAAGCAATATTTCTGCGCGTCGCAAAAATGTCTGCTCGGCGATGTGGCCTGCGGCGGCCTGTTCGGCCCGCTCTATTGCATCTATCAGGCGCTGATTGAACTCATCGAAAATGCTCTGCGAGTCGCAGTATGGCAGGCCCCACGACAGTGGCGAAAGCTCAGCCTGCACCTGGGCCATCGCTGCGGTCAACCGCGGTGATTGTGCGGCGACGGCAAGACCGATCTGAAAACGGCTATCAGCTAAGCGGCATTCACTGCTTGCTTTCGCCTGCGTCAGCCCAGCCGCGAGGTTCCGGAGTCTCGTAATATCTTCGGCATCTGTTCGTTCGGCGGCCAGACGAGAGGCACAGATGCTAATAGCCGCCGCGTGGTCTGTCATATCACGGATCTCACCCGTACTCATTTCCATCAGCCGCCGGTCTACATCCTTGTCGGTCAAAGCGGCCTGTACATTGACGTAGCTTCCCCCGCCCCGACCCCGCCGTGTCAGAATAAAGCCACGCGCTCGAAGACTGGCCAGTGACTGACGAAGAGTGAGTGTGGCGACGCCGAGCTGATCGGCGAACACCGGTTCCGGGGGAAGTTTGTCGCCCGGTGACAGAATTCCCACACGTATGGCGGCTTCTACCTGATGTTCCACCTGCTCCGCCCGACCGCGCCCATCCCCCGCGGGGTTAACCAGCTGCGAGACGATGCTCATCACCGCGGTGGTGACCACTTCTCCGTCGTCGGTGGGTGTCTCCGGTGTCATCATGACTCGCAGGCTAACAGAGCATCGTCCCCGGTGCGGCACGAGTGTTTTCCTCGGTGTGTTTCGGGTTTGGTCTCCTTTTTCCTGCCCGCGCCGGTCGCCACCGCGCCGCACAAGAGCGGGAGGGAATCCTTCTCCGGTCGGTATTCAGCATTCCACCATGCTTACGTTCAGCGCCAGGCCGCCTTCGGATGTCTCCTTGTATTTGTGACTCATATCGACGCCCGTTTCCCGCATCGTCTTGATCGCGGTGTCCAGGGAAACATGATGGTTACCGTCCCCCCGCACCGCCATCCGAGCCGCCGTAATCGCCTTGACCGCCGCGATCGCATTGCGCTCGATACAGGGGATCTGCACCAGTCCGCCAACGGGGTCACAGGTCAGGCCCAGGTTGTGTTCGATGCCAATCTCGGCTGCGTTTTCGACCTGCTTTGGGGCCCCGCCGAGCACCTCGGCGAGAGCGCCCGCCGCCATCGAGCATGCGGAGCCAACCTCTCCCTGGCAGCCGACCTCCGCTCCCGAGATGGAAGCATTGTTCTTGAACAGCATGCCGATTGCAGAGGCGGTGAGGAAAAAGCGGATGACACCGGCCTCATCCGCTCTCGGTACAAAGCGAGTGTAGTAATCGAGCACCGCCGGGATAATTCCGGCAGCGCCGTTTGTGGGGGCGGTGACGACCCGACCGCCGGCCGCGTTCTCCTCGTTCACGGCAAGTGCCGCGAGCGTGACCCACTCCATCGCGTAAAGCGGGTCGTTTGTGTGCCCGTCCGCTTCCAGCTGCTCACGTTGGGTGGCACTGCGGCGGCGCACATTGAGACCACCCGGGAGGATTCCGATGTTGTGTGTGCCGTTGTTGATGCACTCCCGCATGACATCCCACATCTGGAGGATCCCTGCGCGGATCTCTTCCTCCGTGCGGAACACCAGTTCGTTGGCTAGAACGATATCGCTGATGCGCAGTCCCGTCTGTGTGGCGATGTCCACCAACTTGTCACCCGTATCAAAGGGGTAGGGCACCGGTGTGTCATTCCCGATGGGGGCCGGGTTTTTAGCCTCATCCTCATCGACTATGAATCCACCACCGACCGAGTAGTACTCGCGGCTCTGAACCAGTTGGTCTCCCGAGTCGAATACATCGAACCGCATACCGTTCGAGTGGAAGGCCAATCGCTCCCGCAGATGCAGGGTGAGGTCTGTTGTGAGATCAAACATAATCGGGTGAGTTCCGCCGAGAGTGAGTGTTCCTGCTTTCTGGGATTGCTCGAATCGCTGCTGGGCTGTGACCGGATCAACCAGGTGCGGCTGCTCACCCTGAAGCCCCAGCACAACGGCCTTTACCGTTCCGTGACCGTGACCGGTCAATCCCAGCGACCCAAACAGGTGAGTCTGGATGCGTGCTACGCGGTCGAGGTGTCTTGTGGATCTGAGTCGTTCGACGTAGGTGACCGCCGCTTTCATCGGGCCGACGGTGTGCGAACTCGACGGCCCGATTCCGATTTTAAAAAGATCGAAAACACTCAGTGGCATGTCCGCTCTCCGTACGGTGTGGGGTACGCCAGCGGATCAAGCGCGGCATCCAGTAGCCAGTCGGCTACGTACCGTGCGAAGGAGGTGCGGACGACCAGTTCGATCCGGGAGGAATTCTCAGAGCGTGACAGGTAGATCACCACCGCCCGAGCGAGGAATCCCTGCAGTGCAGCACCGCGCGGAAACGCTGTGGAGTGGAGATTCAGTGCCGTTCCCTTTGCAAGCAATCCGGGCGCATCGCCGGTTATCAGCAGTGAGATTCTCTGCCCAGACTGATCAACGACGGCGCCGTGACCTTTCGTGGCGTCGCGCAGTGACGCCTCAAAGTCGGTGTGGTGGGGCGTGTCGATGATCAACCACTCATCGGGACCGAGCCAGATGATTGTCTGGCCGGCGGGAGAGGACACCCACGAGGGAGAGGTGGGGAGTGCTGAGCCCAGTAGTGCCTCAACTGCGACCGCCGAATCACTGTTCGGGCTCACGCGCAGATTGTACTGATGAGCCAGGGGAAGAACCTCAACCCCCACCTGCGCGTTGAGCGCGGCAAACTTTTCTTTGTGCACATCCAGTCCGTCACGAGCCACGAGCAGTTCCTTCGTGCTCACATCAACCGTCACGGCGAACTCCCTCCTGATCGAACAGTACATGGTTTGTTATTGTCGCGGGGAGGAGTTCGCCATTCACAACGGCATTAATCTTCTCCCCGAGGCGGGTGGAGCCGCCGACCAGCAGTGCGAGGGCGAAGGTGCTCCCAAGGGCATGGCTGTCATAGCTCGATGTCACAAAACCGTCCATGGTGATCGGGACGGTGGCGTGATCCAGCGACTCGATTGTTACCAGCTGAGAGCCCTCGGGGATTAGTTTCGTCGGGTCGTCGGGAAGCAAACCTACCAGCTGCCTGCGCGTATCATCGCGGTTGGCCGCACGGTCGAACGATCGCTTCCCGATGAAGTCCAATTTTTTCTTCGACACCACCCATGACATGCCGAGATCCTGAGGAGTGACGGTTCCATCGGTGTCCTGCCCCACAATTGGGTACCCTTTCTCAGCGCGCAGCACGTGCATGGCCTCGGTGCCGTAGGGTGTGATGCCGTGCTTTGCTCCCGTTTCTATCAGACGAGTCCACAGTTCGAGCCCGTACCAACTGAGCACACTGACCTCGTAGGCGAGTTCGCCGGAGAAACTCACTCGCGCGATGCGCACCGGAATATTCGCAAGTTTGGTATCGCGCCAGGTCATGAAGGGGAATGCCTCGTTGGAGGCATCCAGATCTGGGAACAGCTCGCCGATCACGGCCCGTGAGCGCGGCCCGACGACGGGGAACGTCACAAGATGTTCGGTTGCTGAGCTCAGATAGACCCGCAGTTCCGGCCACTCCGTCTGCAACCACTCCTCCAGCCAGTCTAAAACGCGCGCGGCTCCGCCGGTGGTGGTGTACACAAGGAACCGGTCCTCTTCGGTGCGAAGCACCGTCCCGTCGTCAATGACCATGCCATCCACACCGCACATCACTCCGTAGCGGATCGACCCGATTTTGAGGGTGCTCATAATATTCGTGTAGATCCGGTCGAGAAATTCAGCGGCGTCGGGGCCCTGGACATCGATCTTGCCGAGGGTAGAGCCGTCGAGGATACCGACGGCGTTGCGGGCGGCGATTGTTTCGCGCTTGACCGCCGCGTGCATGTCTTCCCCGTTCCGGGGGTAGTACCGGGGCCGCTTCCACTGGCCCACGTCTTCGAACTCGGCACCGTGTGCGATATGCCAGTCATGGATGGCCGTCACCCTGACCGGGTCAAACAGATGGCCGCGAGCGCGGCCCGCTAGTGCGGCGAAAGCCACCGGAGTGTAGGGAGGACGGAACCTCGTTGTGCCCAGGCTGGACATCTTCTCGCCAGATATCTCCGCCACGATGCCCGATGCGACTGTGCCGGAGGTCTTGCCCTGGTCGTGTGCGGTGCCGATGGTCGTGTAGCGCTTGACGTGCTCCACGGAACGGAGTCCAGCACTGATCGCGTGTGCGATGTCCGCGACTGTGGCGTCACGCTGCATGTCCACGAAGTGCGTTGTCAGTTTGTGCGGATCGTCGGAGGGGACGAACCAGAGAACTGCTCCTGGTGTATGGTCCCGGTCCTCCTCCACCTCCGGTGGCCTGCTCGGGCTGTGCGCGAGTCGAAGATCGACGAGCGCTTCCCTGACAGCCTTGTGGCTGCTGTCGAGTGCCTCCCGCAGCCCAAACTTTCCCGCCGCAGAACCCGCAATGGCAAGGCCGTCCACCCCCGTGTGGGGAACGAATTTCTCGTGCGAACGCGGCAGCGGTCGGCGCAGCGCATCCACCTCCCTGTGGGGAACGAATGTAGTACCCGATCTTGATGCTGCTACATCTGCAGCATCCACCTCCCTGTGGGGAACGAATGCTCCGAGTCGTTCGTCGTAGCGAAGCATCCCGCCCGCCTGACTGTAGAGGTGCACCGCGGGGTTCCACCCGCCACTGACCAGCAGGGTATCGGCTTCATACGATTCCGCCGTCCCGAAAGAGGTGCCGTTGAATCGACGGAGCGTAATAGAGGTGAGTCGGTTGTCGCCGCTCGTGCCCGTTACGACACTGCCAGAGTGCAGTGGGATGCCACGAATCTTTGCACCCTCGATCCACTCGGTTCCGATGACCAGTCGAGAGTCGATGATTGCGCCAACGTGAACGCCTGCATCGTGGAGGTCAAAGGCGGAACTGTACGCGCTGTCATTGGTGGTGAAGACGGTGACGCTATCGCCGACCCTCACTCCAAACCGGTTGAGGAAGGTGCGTGCGGAACCGGCGAGGAGAATTCCCGGTCGGTCGTTGTCGGCGAAGACAATGGGGCGCTCGTGAGCGCCGGTAGCCACGATGGTGCGGATGGCTCGAATGCGCCAGATCCGCTGGCGGAGGCTATCTGGGGCAGCATCGCTGCCTCGGTGATCGGTACGACGCTCCACGGCAAGTGCGAGGCCGTCATCGTATAGGCCGAAGACCGTGGTGCGCTGCAGGTGAATCACCGCCCGCGCGGCGAGTTCTGCGGCAGTCTGTGCGATCCACTCGGTCGAGTTCGCGCCGCCAATCATGCACGGTGTCGATAGCAGATACCCTCCGGGGAGGGGCTGCTCATCCACCAGTGCCACCCGTGCCCCAGCCCGTGCAGCCTCGAGTGCGGCGTTGAGTCCTGCCGGTCCCGCGCCGATGACGAGCAGATCCACGTGCAGGTGTGCGGTGTCGTAGCGGGCGGGATCCGGCTCTGTGGGAAGCGTTCCCTGACCGGGGATCCCGTGAGCGCTGAGACCGGGTGCGAGTTCGACGGTCGTGGCTAACTGCATCGGTTCCGGTATCGGAGTGGTGATCTGAATAAGACCGTTTGGGTCTTCGGAACCGGCCGCTGCGATGCCGCGGGGGCGGCCAAACTTGATGCTTGTCGTCACGTGGTGGACGCCGTTGGACAGTAGCGCCGACGCCAGTGTGTCGCCAGCGTACCCCTCAATCAGTGTGCCCTCAAACTCGAACGAGAGGGCCGTATCCCGTGTGATGTGCCCCCCGGTTGGGGTGCGGTACTGCTGTGTCATTGTGTTTTCCTGTCCCCTGCTTCGGTGGGAACAGAAACCTGCGATTCGGTGACGGGGAAGAGGCTCGCCGACGTGAAGGAGGGACTCTCACCGATTCGGTAGGTCTCAATGAAGTGATACGTACAGGTGTCACGGAGGGCATTGAACCAGCGCCGACATCCTGCTGAGTGAACCCACCGCTCGGCACAGACGCCCTTTGGATTGCTGCGAAAGAACACGTAGTGTGCCCACTGTGTGTCATTCAACTCGGCGGGATTATCGGGGTAGGGAATGTGGGCTTGCCCGCCATAGCTAAATTCGATCTCTTCGCGGCATCCGCACCATGGGCAGTCGATGAGTTGCATGAATTATGTCCGTTCGGGCTCGGGGGTGAGAAAAGTCCTCGGAATGTTGGGTGACAGTGTTGACACGGTGTTCGGTTGGGGTTGGGGTCGGGGTTGAGTGTGGGGTCGGGGTTGAGTGTGGGCTGATTCGGGTTCTAGTGTGCGACGGCTGCTGCGCCGTGCTCGTCCACCAGGCGGCCCGATACGAAGCGGTCAAGGCTGAAGGGTGCCACTAAACGGTGAGGGGTCCCGGTCGCGATTGTGTGTGCGAAGGCGACGCCCAGTCCCGGTGTTGCTTTAAACCCGCCGGTTCCCCACCCGCAGTTGAGGAAGAGGTTCTCGTAGGGAGTAGGGCCGACAATCGGTGATGCGTCTGGAGTAACGTCGACGGTGCCCGCCCAGGAGCGCAGGAGGTGCGCACGGGCAAACACGGGGAACAGTTCTACCGCCGCTGCCATCTGGCGTTCAATAATGTGAAAAGCGCCTCGCTGGCCGTACCCGGTGTAAGAATCTACTCCGGCACCCATGACTAGCTCACCCTTGTGCGCCTGCGATACGTACAGGTGCACGGCATTCGACATGACCACCGTCGGGTGAACGGGTTCGAGCAACTCGGACACCAATGCCTGCAGCGGACGGCTCTGGATAGGCACTCGGATTCCGAGTGTATCGGTCAGGGTGGAGGTGAGTCCCGCCGCTGCAAGCGCAACCCGCCCCGCGCTGATGTCACTGCGGTTTGTGCGGATGCCGGTCACTCGGTTTCCGGTGGTGAGGAAACCTGTCACGCTGGTGTCTTGGATGAGGTGCACTCCGGCGGCGGATGCCTTTCGTGCAAACCCCCAGGCAACGTAGTCGTGTTTAGCGATTCCGGCGCGGGGTTGATACGTGGCACCGAGCACGGGGTAGCGGATGTCGCGCGAGGTGTTCACCAGGGGACAGAGTTCTCTGACGCCGTCGGCGTCCACCCACTCGGCGTCTACCCCATTGAGCTTGTTCGCCTCCACTCGCCGATGAGAATCTCTCACCTCCTGCAGGGTGTGCGCGAGGTTCAGTACGCCCCGCTGGCTGAACAGGATCGGGTACTCGAGATCATCCTCCAGTCCTTCCCAGAGTTGAAGCGCGTACTCGTAGAGTGCCGTGCTCTGGTCCCACAGATAGTTTGATCGAATGATCGTCGTGTTACGGGCCATGTTGCCGCCTGCGAGCCATCCCCGCTCAATGACCGCGATATCGGTTATTCCGTGGTTCTTTACGAGGTAGTGGGCGGTCGCAAGCCCGTGACCACCACCGCCGACGATCACGACATCGTAGCGTTTCTTGGGTGTTGGGCTCTCCCACAGGAACGTCGGGTGGGCGGGAAGTTCTGCTCCGGGGGTGCGGGGTTTTGTCATCGGCATGGTCGTTCACCCGCCGTAGCTCTGGTGCAGGGGTGTGCGTCCGCGAGTTCTCTGACACTGTGAGAGAGGGTCGTGACCAAACGGTTATCGGTGTGGGGCTGCAGCACGTCTCCCAGGAGAACTGCGACGACGTCGAACTTGGCATCGCCGAAACCGCGCGCCGCGAGCGCAGGGTTCCCATCACCCGCTTGCTTCTGGCCTCCATCGGCATCTCCCGCGCGCCGCTGGGGCACAAGCTCGGCCTCGATCGCGCTGCAGAACTCTGGGTTTGCGTTGCGTAGGCGAACCGCGGGTTCAACACCGCACTGCGTCGCGCTGGGGAGGGACATGCGCTGCTCCTGGTGTAATCGACAACTGATATATCTGTTGGAGGACATAGTATGGGTCTGGAAACCTACTGTCAACCTAAACGTGACGACCCCTGGGAGAGAGGGATATCCCGGAGGAGGATGTGAGATGGACACCGCTGCCGATAGCACCGAACCCGCATCGGTGGCGCGGTTAGCGTCAAACGCGGAAGAACTTGGCGGCCTCACACTGGCTGACTATGCCACAAACGTTCTACGGGACCGCCTTATTGTCACGGACATCCCCCCGGGGACGCCCATGAACGACGAACTCCTCGGGCGGGAGCTGGGTATTGGGAGGACTCCGGTTCGTGAGGCGATCAAGCGTCTCGAATCCGAGCATCTAGTATCCATCTACCCTCGTCGGGGTACTTTTGCCGCGATGGTAGAC
>Ga0081606_1000280_pt1 | contig 24474 bp, 26 predicted proteins | sample EareggfetidaYelm_FD_71127 | JGI IMG/M metagenome (GOLD analysis project Ga0081606, IMG submission 71127) | Earthworm egg capsule microbial community from the University of Washington, USA - E. fetida Yelm (SPADES assembly) (version 2) | ecosystem: Host-associated > Annelida > Reproductive system... | reverse complement strand
GCCGCGAGCGCCCCGGGGCTGGCCAGCTCCGCTTTGGTCACCACCAGCCGATCGGCCACGGCCACCTGCTTGCGGCTTTGCGGATGCCGCTCCAACTGCCCATGCGCATGCACCGCATCGACCGTGGTGATCACGTTGCCGGCGCGCAAATGCGCGCGCAGCACCGGGTCGTGCATCACGGTCGCCAGCACCGGCGTCGGGTCGGCCAGCCCGGTGGTCTCGATCAGCAAACGGGTGAACGGCGCAACTGCCCCGCGCTCGCGGCGCTCATACAGGCCGCGTATCGCGGCCCGCAGATCGCCACGGATCGTGCAGCAGACGCAGCCCGATGACAGCAGCACCAGGTCGCCATCGACAGCCTCGACCAGATGGTGGTCGATGCCGATGGTGCCGAACTCGTTGATCAACACGGCGCAGTGGGAGAACGCCGGGTCGCGCAGCAGCCGGTTGAGCAGGCTCGTTTTTCCCGACCCGAGAAAGCCCGTCAGCACGTTGACCGGCAGCCGGCTGTCCATCAGCCGCCCCCACCGGTTTCTGGCTCGGGCAACCCTGCGCCGGCCGGAGGCCGGTTCAGTCCCCCGTCGACCGGAGGCCGGCTCAGCCACCCATGCTCGAGCGGATCGATCGCAGCGCCGCCGAGCCGATCGAGCGCCAGCCACACCTGGGCCAGCGATGGCACCAGTTCCTGCCTGCCGGTGGCGCCGGCAACCAGGTACGCGCAGCCCTGCCAGTCGCTGATCTGCACGTTGCGGGTGCGCGCAATGCGGTTGAGCATCCGGACCATGCGTGCCCGCTCAGCCCGCGCGCTGGCGGGCATGGCCAGCCGCAGCCGTCCCTGCGCGCTGCTCCAATGCGCAGGCTCGCCCAGAACGCCGCATATGCCGCACATAGGGCGCGCCGGTTCCGTCAGGGCGCCGGGGCCGGTTGGCGCCGCGCGAAATCGTCGGCCATTTCATCGAGCGTGACGAAGCGCACGCCCGGGTGCGCGCTCATGTGGGCAAACAAGCGCTCGAGCATCAGCAATACCTGCGGCCGGCCAGAGACATCCGGATGGATGGTGATCGGAAACACCGCGTAGTCCAGCTCACGGTAGACCCAGTCGAACTGGTCGCGCCACAGTTGCTCGATGTCGCGCGGGTTCACGAAGCCATGGCTGTTGGGCGACTTCTTGATGAACATCATCGGCGGCAGGTCATCGAGGTACCAGTTCCCGGGGATCTCGATCAGGCGCGATTCGGTGCCACGGCGCAGCGGCTTCATCCATTCGGCCGCCGGTTTGCCAAAGTCGATCTTGGTCCAACTGTCGCCCACGCGCACATAGTACGGATGAAAATCGTTGTGCATCAACGAGTGGTCGTACTTGATGCCCTTCTTGAGCAGTAGTTCGTTGCTGACGGCCGAGAACTCCCACCAGGGGGCGACGTAACCGGTGGGGCGCTTGCCGGACAGTGCCTGTACCAAGTCTATGCATTTGTCCAGCACCGCTTCCTCCTGCACCGCCGTCATCGCGATCGGGTTCTCATGCGAGTAGCCATGGATGCCGATTTCATGCCCGGCCTCGGCGACCGCGCGCATCTGGCTCGGGAAGGTCTCTATCGAATGCCCGGGTATGAACCATGTGGTGCGAATCCCCAGGCGCTCGAACAGCCGCAGCAGGCGCGGTGCGCCGACCTCGCCGGCGAACAGGCCGCGCGAGATGTCGTCCGGCGAGTCCTCGCCGCCATACGAGCCCAGCCAGCCGGCGACGGCATCCACGTCGACGCCGAAGCCGCACAAAATTTCTTTCGCCATCTTCCACTCCTTGGAGGTTTACGAACACGACCCCGGATCGGGGCCTGCAGGGATCACCGTCGCCTCGGCAATCGGCCACGACACTTGCACCCTGGCCGCGTTGGGCAAATCGTCCGCGTGATCGGCATGGCGCTCGATGCTCAGGCATTCGCCGTCGGCCAATTCGACCTGTAGCCGCACGGTCTGTCCGGTGTAGGTCCGGCCGCTGACATGGCCGGCGATCTGCCCTTCGGGCGCCTGGGTCTCGTCGTCTGGCGCCGCTCTCAAATCCATCGCTTCCGAGGGCACGACCAGCAGCGCGCGGTCTCCGATGCGCAGGCCGCTGTTCTCGGCAGGGCTGCCTTTGAGCAGGCCCAGCGCCGTGTCCACCAGCGCCACGCCGTGCCCCAGCGCCTGCACCCGGCCTGCCAGCAAGGCGTTGCGGCCGATGAAGCGCGCGACGAACGGCGTTGCCGGGCGCGTGTACAGGGTATGGGGCGTGGCGATCTGTTCGGCGCGGCCGCGATTCATCACCACCACGCGGTCGGACAGCACCAGCGCTTCGGATTGCGCATGCGTGACGAACAAGAAGGTGATGCCGACCTCGCGCTGCAGCAGCTTGAGCTCATGCTGAATCGACTTGCGCAGGTTGGCATCGAGCGCGCCCAGGGGTTCGTCGAGCAGCAGGATGTCCGGCTGTACCGCCAAGCCGCGGGCCAGCGCCACCCGCTGGCGCTGCCCGCCCGACAACTGGCTGCCGCGGCGTCCGGCCACCGCATCGAGCTCGAAAAGCCCGAGCATGTGATCGATGCGCGCCTTCATCGCCGCCGGAGCCAGCCTGCGCACCTGCAGGCCGAACGCAATGTTCTCGCGCACCGTCATGTGCGGGAACAGCGCGAAGTCCTGAAAGATCGTCGATGTCGGCCGCTGCTCGGGCGGCAAATGCCCGATGTCCTGACCGCGCAGCAAAATCCGGCCGCTGCTCAGGCTCTCGAATCCGGCCAACATGCGCAGCGTCGTCGTCTTGCCGCAGCCCGACGGGCCGACGATCGAGATGAACTCGCCCCGTCGGGCCTGCAGGCAAAAGTTGTCGACGGCCTGGTGGCCGCCCGGATAGCGCTTGCACAGGTTCAGCAGTTCGAGATCGTGCTGCATGGGCTCAGGCCGTCAGGAACTCATTCCACTTCTGGATCAGGTAGTCATAGGCATCGGGCCATTGGTGCCAGTACGCCACCTGCGCTGCGCGCTGCGCCAACGAGCCCCCGTCACGCAGGTCGCCCTCCCGGATGCCGCGCTCGGGCGCGCCGACCCAGGGCGCGCCCTCGTACCAGAAGGCGTATTTCTCGGGCGCCATCACCTGCTTGATATTGGTGCTTGGCGAGTAGTAGCCCTGCTCGGAGACGGTGATCGCCGGCGGGCCTGACAGCCAATAGTCGGCATACGCCATCGCGGCCTCGCGATGGGGCGTCGTGGCCAGCACGGTGACGCCTATCGCCCAGGCGCGGTAGCCCTCCTTGGGGGTTGCATACTTGCAGGGCCGGCCTTGCGCTTTGACCGCCATCACCGCAGGCTGCCAGGCATCGCAGACCACCATCTCGCCCGAGGCCAGCAGATTCACCAGTTCGCCGAAATCGCCCCACAGCGCGCGAAATTGCCCTTCCTTCTTCTTGGCTATCAGGAACTTGATCGCCTCGTCGATCTCCTTCTTGCCGGGGTTGCCCGGGTTCTTCACGTCCGACAAGCCCAGCGAGTTCATCGCCAGGATGGCTTGGCCGATCGCGATCAAGGGGTCGGTGTTCAGCCCGGAGCGACCCTTCCACTTCTTGTCGAACAGGGCCGTCCAACTGTCGGCCTCTTGCGCGCTGAGCACGCTGGGGTTGTAGCCGATCGAGTCATAGTTGTAGACCGTAGGCACCATGTACAGCGAGGTCTGCGCCGCGTCGGCCCAGATCTGTCCGGTGATCTGGGCTTTGGCCGGCAGCTTGGCGTTCGGCCGCGTGAAGGTGTCGCGGATATTGCCCCAGTTCTTCAGCGCCGCCGTCGGCACCGGGTAGACATTCTTGGTCATCACCAGGGCCGGCAAGCGCTCGGCGATGATTTCCCAGACATCGAAGTCCTTGGCGCCCGAGAGAATCCTGGTTTGCGCGTCCGGAAACGTCGCCGCCGTTCCCGTGGTCTTGGCAACGCCGGACTTGGCTTTGAAGTCGGACAGGATGCGCTCTTGCACGGTCACCGACAGCCCTATCGTGCGCAATTGCTGTTTGGCCAATGGGCCGGTCTGCGCCAGCGCCGCGCCGGCGGGCAGCAACGCGCCGCTGGCGCCGAGCGCAAGCCCCTGTGCCAGCGCGTGGCGCCGTGATGAATCGAATCGGGTCGTCATGTCGATTTCCTTTCAGTGAAAAAACCAAACGCCAGGCGCGCGCCCCGATGGCGCTCGATGGCGCTCGATGGCGCTCAATAGCGCCCCACGAGCAGGCCGCCGTCCACCACCAAGGTCTGGCCGGTGATGTAGCGTGCCGCGTCGCTGCAAAGAAACAGGATTGCGCCGGCGATGTCGTCGGGTTCGCCGACGCGGCCGAGCGGAATGAACGCTGCCGCAGCCTCCAGCCCTTCAGGCCCGAGCGAGTGCTCGCGCGACAGGGCTTGCGCCGTGCGCACATAGCCGGGTGCGACGGCATTGACGCGAATGCCCTGGCGCGCCAGTTCGACCGCCATGGCCCGCACCATGCCCAGCACGCCGGCCTTGGCCGCCGAGTAATGCACATGCTCGCTCCACCCGTAGGCCAGGCCCATGACCGAGGCCAGGGCCGTGATCGAGCCGCTGCCGCGCGTGCGCATCCCCGGCAGCGCCGCGCGGGCCACCCGGAGCATGCCCTTGAGGTTGATCTCCATCGTCTGATCCCATTGCGCGTCGCTCATCTCGGACAGGGGCGCGCGGTGCGCAATGCCGGCATTCAGAACCAATGCGTCGATCGCGCCGCAGCGCTGTTCGACCCGGGCGACGACCGCATTCACCGCCTCGGTCGAGCGCACGTCGAGAAACTCGAAGTCGGCGCTGCCGCCGGTGGCGACGATGGCCCGGGCGACCTCGACGCCGGCGCTTTCGAGCACATCGGTCACGATGACGTGGTAGCGCGCCTTGGCGCCCTCGAATGCGGTGGCGCGGCCTATGCCTATGCCGCCGCCGGTGATGAGCATGACAGGTCGTTGCATCCGGGTTCCTTCAGAAAATCACCCCGGCGGCCCATCGCGCCGCGCCCGGCCCGCGACACACGCAGCAGCGGCGCTGCGCGCAAACCAGCGCCGGCCGCGCAACGGGCGTTGCCGGGCCGCTGGCAATGCGCGGGGGCTTCACCGGATCTCCTCTTGCAGCGCGACCGACCGGGCGCGTCGCAGCGTCAGCGCCATCAGCGCGCCATACACGGCCAGCAAGGTGAACGAGGCCAAGGTCGTCAGCACGCCGAACGCAAAGAGGTTGGGATGGATCTCGACCGAGAAAGAGCCGTAGATGGTCAACGGCAGCGTCTGCTGGCCGCCGGCGGTGAACAGCGTGCGCGAGAACTCGTCATACGACAGCGTGAACGAGAACAGCATCGCGCTGAGCACCCCCGGAAAAATCAACGGGAAAGTGATGCGCCGGAAGGTCGTGGCGGGGCTGACCCCGAGGCTCCAGGCGGCCTCTTCGAGCGAGCGGTCGAAGCGGTTGAAGACAGCCAGCATCACCAGGAAGGCGAACGGGTAGGCGTAGACCACATGGACCACGAACGAGCTGCCCCACCATGCGCGCGGCAGGCCCAGCATATTGGCCAGCAGCGCGACGCCCAGGCCGACCAGGATGCCCGGCACGATCATGCCCAGCACGATCAGATAAAAGACCAGCCCCGAAGCCCGAAAGCGCCGCCGGAAGGCTTGCGCCGAAAGCACCCCGAGAACCGTTGCGACCACCGTCGTTGCCAGCGCCAGCACCAGCGACCGGAGCAGGGCCGGGCCCAGATCCAACGGCGCGACGCGCGACGGCGCAGCCCACCCGAGCAGGTGCCGGTACCAGTAAGTGGACCATTCGATGATGGGAAACTGCGGGCCGCCCTCGGGGCCGGTCTGAAAGCTCAGGATGCTCAGCACCACCATCGGGCCGTACAGGAACACGATGAACCCGGCGGTAAACAGCGCCAGAAACAGACGCAGCGAGGTTTTGCCCTGCATGCTCAAAGCTCCTCGCGCAGGTTGACCAGGCGCAGCAGCAAAGCCACGACCAATGCCGTGATCGCCGTCAGGATCACGCCGGCGACGGCCGCAAAGGCCCACTTGAGCGAGCCGACCTGGGTGACGATGATGTTGCCCAGCATGCTCAGCTTGCGCCCCGATAGCGCCGAGGAGGTGGCGAACTCGCCCAGCACCATGATCGTGACGAAGATGGCGCCAACCACGACACCGGGCATGCTCAGCGGCCAGACGATGGAACGAAAAATCTTCCAACTGCCGGCCCCGAGGTCCCGGGCGGCTTCAAGCAGGCTGGGCTCGATGCGCGACAGCATGAAGGCGACCGGGCCGACCATGAACACGACGTAGATCTGGACCATGCCGATCACCACCGACAGCGGGCTGAACAGCAGGATCTGCAGCGGCTCGCCGATGATCCCGAGTTGCATCAGGATCAGGTTGATCGCGCCCTCGCTGCCGAGCATCGGCCGCCAGGCCAGCACGCGGATCAGAAACGAGGTCCAGAACGGAATCACGCACAGCACCAGCAGCATGGTCTGTACGCCCTTGTTCCGGACGAACAAGCCGATGTACAGCGCCACCGGGTAGCCCAGCAGCAGGCAGCCCAGCAGCACGATCGACCACAGGCTGATGGTGGTCCACAGCGCGCCGACGTAGGTCGGCGTGGCGAAGAAGGCGCGCCAACTGTCCAGCGTCAGCACAGGCTCGATCGTGAACGTGGTCTGGGTCCAGAAACTGACGTAGACCATCATCGACATCGGCAGCAGCAGGAACAGCAGCATCCAGATCACGCCCGGCGCCAGCAGCCAGGCCCGCTTGAAATCCGCCGGGACGGGAGGCGGCTGCGCAATCGGCGGGGCGAGGGTCATGGTCGATAGGCTCATGAAAATGGCAGGCGGCGCGGCCATCAGGCGGCGTAGGCCAGCGTGTCAGCCGCCTGCCAATGCAAGGCGTAGCGCTGGCCCTGGACGAATTCCGGCGGGCGCCGGTGGCTCAGGTGGTACTCGACCTCGAAATGCGCGCCGACGCCGGTCTCGAAGAGCGCCAGCACGCGCGAACCGGCGTATTCACTGGCCAGATACGCGCCCGTGATACGGGCCACGCCGGGGTCACCGTGCCCGTCGTGCAGCGCCTGGCCCGCATCGACCTGCACCCGGTCGCGCCGGACCATGCACACCGCCGCCCCGCGCAACTGCGCAGCCGCCCCCGGCAGCGGCACATCCAACGCCGGCCCCACCAGGCGCCCGGCGACGGCCTGCCCCGGCAAGGGGTTGAAACAGTTGAGCAAGCGGGCCACCTGGCTCGTTGCCGGCTGCTCGAACAAACGGCGCGGCCGGTCGATCTGCACCAAGGCCCCGCGATCGAGCACGGCCACGCGGCTGCCGATCGCCAGCGCCTCTTGCTCATTGCCGGTGACATGCAAGAAGGTGCTGCCGAGCTGGCGCTGTATGCGCTTGAGCTCCAGCGTCATCTGATCGCGCAGGTTCGCATCGAGCGCACCCAGCGGCTCGTCGAGCAAAACCACGGCGGGTTGGCAGACCAGACAGCGCGCCAACGCAACACGCTGCTTTTGCCCGCCCGATATCTGCGCGATGCGGCGCGGGCCGAGACCACCCAAGCCGACCAAGGCCAGCGCCGCATCGACCGCGCGTCCGATCTGCGCCTGGTCGGGCACCGGCGCATGCTTGCGGTAGCGCAGGCCAAAGGCCAGATTCTCGAAAACGCTCAGATGCGGAAACAGCGCAAAGGACTGAAACACGAAGCCGACCCCGCGCTGATGCACCGCCGTGCCCGCCAGGTCTCGGCCCAACACCTCGACCCGGCCCGCATCGGGACGATCGAACCCGGCGATCAGGCGCAGCATGGTCGACTTTCCCGAACCGCTGGGGCCGAGGATGGTGATGTATTCGCCCGGCTCGACCGCAAGCGACACATCGCGCACCGCCGGCACCCGCCCGAACGATTTGCTCACACCGTGCAGATGCAGTGCCGCCGTCACGGCCTTGCCCCCGATGAAAACGTGCGAACCAGCGTAGACCCAAGCATTGAACTACCTGCCCCTTCAGTGCGCCGCGCAGGCGGCAGGATGACCCATGCGGTCACTGTACTGTTTGTGTCTATGGTATGCAATAGATACTTGTTCGAATACCTGATGGCCCAGCATCCGGGCAGGAAAGAAGGCCAAAACACTCCTGTCGTTCGGTCATCCGTTGAAATTCGCTGGATGCGATGTGCCCACGCAGCCAGGCCGCGCTGACAGATGGATTCAGGGGTTTTATGGATTTTTGCATACGACAAACCAATCATTTGCTGGCGAATCGCCGCTGCCGACGGTGCCCTAAACTGTTACGTTGCGCCTGCGCCAAGCGACATGACAACCGACATCGACCTTCTGAATTCCTCACATCTGTATGCCGTCATTGCCGAGGTGCTGGACGAGCACATCCGTATCGGGCAGTTGCCGCCCGGTCTGGTGCTGTTGGAAAAGCCGATCGCCGAAGTCTTCCAGACCAGCCGGGCACCGGTGCGGCGCGCGCTCGCCGAGCTGGAGTCGCGCCAACTGATTCATCGATTCGACGGGCGGGGGTTTCTGGTCGGACCGTCGTCGGCAGCGGTGCCTCCGATCCGCACGCCGTTCAAGGCGCTCAAGCTGTCGCTGGACGCCCAGGCCGATGCGGCTTTGCAAACCCGGGCCTCGTGGGAGCGCATCTACGCCGAGGTCGAGCGCGCCGTCGCCTCCTGCCTGGTCTTCGGCCAGTACCGCATCGTCGAAGCCGAACTGGCCGACCACTACCGGGTTTCACGCACGGTCGCGCGCGACGTGCTCAGTCGCCTGCAAGAGCGCGGCCTGGTGCGCAAAAATCAAAGCTCGCACTGGGTGGCCGGCCCGCTGACCGCCAAGGACATCCGCGAACTCTACGAACTACGCGCCGCGCTCGAGCCCGTGGCCTTGCGCGGCGCCGTGCGGCAGACGCCGCGCGAAACACTGCAGGCGCTGTGCGAGCGCTGCTCGGCCAGCCAGCGGCGACCGTGGACTGCGGACATGATCGACCGCATCGAATCGGACCTGCACGAATCGCTGCTGCTGGCAACGACGAACGACCGGTTGGCGGAAAGCCTGCGGCATATCCAACTGCCGCTGGTGGAAACGGAACGCTTTCTGCGCAGCCTGGGCCTGCCGATAGACCCCCGCATCGTCGACGAACACCGCATCATCTACGAACTGCTGCTGCACGACGCGGTGGACGCCGCCGCCGCTGCGCTGACCAACCATCTGCAGGCCGAGTCGCGGCGCAGCATCATTCACCTGAAAACCGCTGCCGTGTTCACCGAGCCGCCGCCATTGGCCTCGTACCTGGCGCGCCGGGTCGGCTATTGAGTTTTGCCGGACTCCTCGGGCGCCGCAATGACCTGGTCGATGGCGCCGAAGATGCTGGCGCCGTCTTTGCCCTTGGCCTCGATGCGGATGGTGTCGCCGTACTTCATGAAGCCGGTGCCGGGCTTGCCGTCTTGCAGGGTCTCGATGCAGCGCTTTTCGGCAATGCAGCTATAGCCCTTGGGCCACTCGGTGCGGCCGCCCTGCTCCAGGCCCCGGTTGCTCACGGTGCCGCTGCCGATGATGGAGCCGGCGCGCACATTGCGCGTGCGGGCCAGATGGGCGATGAGTTGGCCGAAGTGAAAGGTCATCTCCGGGCCGGCCTCGCACATGCCGACCTTGCGGCCGTTCCAGGTCGATTGCAGCACCAGGTTCGCACGGCCATGGTCCCAGGCCGCGCCGAGCTCGTCCAGCGTCACGGCCACAGGGCCGAAAGCAGTGGCCGGCTTGGACTGCAAGAAACCGAAGCCCTTGGCCAGTTCGGCCGCCACCAGGTGGCGCAGCGACACATCGTTGGCAATCATCATCAGGCGGATGCCTTCGAGCGCCTGCTCGGGCGTGACCCCCATCTTCACATCGCCGGTGATGACCGCGAGTTCGGCCTCGAAGTCAATGCCCATGGCTTCGCTGGGCAGCACCACGGCGTCGCAGGGGCCGATGAAGTCGTCGCTGCCGCCTTGGTACATCAGGGGGTCGGTGTAGAAACTTTCCGGCACCTCGGCGTTGCGCGCCTTGCGCAGCAGCTCCACATGGTTGATGTAAGCCGAGCCATCGGCCCACTGGTAGGCGCGGGGCAGCGGGGCCATGCACCGGGCGGGCTCGAACGGGAAGGCATGGCGCGCGCGGCCGGCATCGAGTTGCTCGTACAGGTCTTGCAACTGGGGCGAGACAAAGCCCCAGTCGTCCAGCACCTGCTGGAGCTTGTCGGCAATGCCGGTCGCATAATGGGCCAGGCCCAGGTCGCGGGCGACAACCACCAGTTGGCCGTCACGCGAACCGTCTTTGTAGGTCGCAAGTTTCATCTTCGGGGCCCATGGATCCGGATTCAATCGACACCGGCGCATCTTAGTGCAATGGACGACCATGCTGTTGCTGTCCATACGTTGCGGCCACGGCGCACGCTGGTTCTCGTCACCGCCCTGGTGCTGGCCCTGCACTGGCTGGTGCTCAGCCACTGGCCCCTGGCCTGGAACCGCCCCGTGCAGCCCGCTGACCGGGTTTTGAGCGCCCGCAGCATTGCCGTTGCGCCGCCCACCGCCACGCCTGCCCCCACATTGGCGCCCCGACCTGTGGTGCGGGAAAAGCCCCGTCCCCCGCCAAACCCCACCGCCGCCACCGCCCCCCAAGCGCAGGCCCAAGCCCAAGCCCAAGCCCCTCAAGCCCTCCCGGACGCCGAAGCGGCACCGGCAGCGGCACCCGATGGAGCCTCCGAGGCCGGCATCGGCCTGGCCATGGCAACCGCTGCGGCAAACACTGCCGCAACCCCCGAGGCCCCGGCCACGGCAGCGCCCGATCCGCCAGCGTCCGCCCCACTGGCCGCGCCAGCGCAGGACGCCCGGGCAGACATCAGCCCGCCCGACGGTGGCGTCGATGCCGACGCGACCGACGCGCCCGACGCCACCGTCGACAGGTCCGACACCACGCCAGCACCGGTGCAGATCCCCGCGCCGACCAGGCTGGCCTACGAGGTCAGCGGACAGGCCAGGCAATTCACCTACAGCGCCCGCGCCGAACTGCTGTGGCAACACGATGGCAGCCGGTACGAGGCGCGGCAGGAGATCCGCGCGTTTTTGCTCGGCGCGCGCGCGCAAAGCAGCGTCGGCCGGATCACGCCGCAGGGCCTTCGACCCGAGCGCTTCTCCGACCGCGCGCGCAGCGAGCAGGTGGCCCATTTCGACCATGACCGGGGCCGCGTCAGCTTCAGCGCCAGCACCCCCGAGGCCGCCGTAGACCCCGGCGCGCAAGACCGCCTGAGCATCTTCATCCAACTCGGCGCGTTGCTGGCCGCCGACCCGGACCGTTTCGTGCCCGGCACCGGAATCACGCTGACCAGCGTCAGCGCCCGCAGCGCCGACCGCTGGACCTTCACCGTCGAAGGCCCCGAAACGCTGGACCTGCCCGCCGGGCCTACGCCCACCCTCAAGCTGCAGCGCCTGCCCCGGCATGGGCACGACCAGCGGGCCGAACTATGGCTGGCGCCGGCGCTGGGCCATCTGCCGGCGCGCATCCGGCTCACGCAGGCCAATGGCGACTATGCCGATCTGCGGCTGCGTAGCAGCAGCGCGCCCTGAATCCGGCGCCGGCTTGCCGAAGTCCCTGCGCGCAATGTTGCGCCACAGCGCCAGAGCGGCAAAAAAGCCCGGCAAATCCGGCCGGCTGCGGTTTTCATGAAATACTGCGCTACGAAAAGCCGAAAAGCCGAAAAGCCGAAAAGCCGAGGAGCCAAAGCCCATGGGTTGGCCGATGCCACTTGAATTTTGCCCACCGGCGGTCATCTGACAGCCATTCACACAACCAGGGGAACATGATGCACATGCTCTACGACTCAGAATCCTTCGTGGTAGTCCACATGTTGCCCGATGTGCTGGAGCCAGACCCCCAGGACCCCCAGGCGCTGAACGACACCAGCGTTGCCCGGTTTGCGCGCCATGGTTTTGAAATCGTCGACAAGCGCTCCGGCAAAGAGGTGTATCTCGACGGCTCCTGGGCCGAGATGTTCCAGGCGCAGATCCTGGCCTGGCAACGCAAAACGCCCACGCAAGAGGAAGTGGAAGACGCGCTGGACCGCTACGCCGGTCTGGCGCAAAACCCCGTCGTCGTGCATTGAGCGCGCTGCCGGCAAGCTCGGCGACGCCTGCGCCAAGCAGCCGTCCAGGCATCCTCGATGCATTCAGGGCACCCGCCGGGGTGCTGTGCCCATGCCCTTGGGCTGGCCCGCGCCGTCGTGGCGCCATGGCCGGGAGTTCGTTTTTGGGAGTAAAATCGCCAGTTGCGGCCGGGGGCGCCTCCAAGCCAGGACATCCCAAGAGCAACGACACACCCGCTCCATCGGCTCTTACCAACGACTACATCCTGAGAGATCCAAGTGCCATGGCGATCGTTGTCAACAAACCCCTGCCTGAATTTGAAACCAACGCCACCGGTGGCATCAAGGTCTCCAACAGCTCCCACCTGGGCCAGATTCTGGTGCTTTACTTTTATCCCAAGGACAACACGCCTGGTTGCACCACGGAGGCCATGCAGTTTCGCGACCGCTACAAGGACTTCGTGAAAGCCGGCGCTGCCGTGTTCGGCGTGTCACGCGACAACATGAAGTCGCACGACGACTTCAAGGAAAAGCTGGAACTGCCCTTTGAACTCATCGCCGACACCGAAGAGAAAATGTGCCATATGTTCGGCGTGGTCAAGAACAAGATCATGTACGGCAAAAAGGTCAAGGGCATCGAGCGCAGCACCTTCCTGATCGGCCCCGATGGCCTGCTGGTGCAGGAATGGCGCGGTCTGAAAGTGCCGGGCCATGTGGATGAAGTCCTCAAGACGGTCAAATCCATCAAGACCCTGAAAAAGGCCGCTTGATCGCCTTGTGGAGCGTCGGCGCTGCCGCATACTCTTCGGGTCGTTCCGGTGACCGCAATGCTTGGCGCCCCTTGCCAAAAGCCGCCTTGGCCTCCAGGCGGCTTTTGGCTTTCTGAACACCACTGACCGAGTCCCTGCCACCATGCCCCTGCCCCCCGCCCCCAGCCGGCGCGCCGCCCTCCTAGCACCCGAGGCCTACGACATGCCTGCCCGAGATGGCAAGGCCGCCGCAGCGACCGGGACGGCCGACGCAGCCGCAGCGCGTGCGCCGGCGCGCAAACCGGCGACCGACCGCGCAGCAGCGCAACTGCTCGCCAGCGTGCCCGCAGCCGAGCCTGGCAGCGCTGCATCCGAAACACCCGCAGTCCGCAGCCCGGGCCGGCGCAGCCCCGCCCGCGCCGACACCATGGCTGCGCCGGCCAGCCCGGTGGCGGCCGCGCCGGTGCGGGGCCGCCACCAGCGCAGCCGTCCGCAAGGCCCTGCCAAGCTGTTTGTGCTCGACACCAATGTGCTGCTGCACGATCCCACCTGCCTGTTCCGCTTTGAAGAGCACGACATCTTCCTGCCGATGATCGTGCTGGAAGAACTCGACAGCCACAAAAATGGCATGACCGAAGTGGCGCGCAACGGCCGCCAGGCCAGCCGCACGCTCGATGCGCTGGCCGCCGCCGCACAAGGCGCCGACATGGCGCACGGGGTTGGGCTGGACTCGACCGGCCAGCGCGCCGCCGGCGGGCACCTGTTCTTCCAGACCGCCGCGCTGGACTACAGCCTGCCCACCAGCCTGCCGCCGGGCAAGGCCGACAACCAGATCCTGGGCGTGGTCCAGGCGCTGCGCAAGCTGCATGCCCCGCGCCAGGTGGTGCTGGTGTCCAAGGACATCAACATGCGCGTCAAGGCCCGCGCCCTGGGGCTGAACGCCGAGGACTACCAGAACGACAAGACATTGGAAGACGGCGACCTGCTGTACGCGGGCGTGCTGGCCCTGCCCCCGGACTTCTGGGCCAAGAGCGGCAAGAACGTGCAGAGCTGGCAAAGCGGTGCGCACATGTACTACCGCATCGGCGGCCCCATCGTGCCGCAACTGATGATCAACCAGTTTGTCTGCTTCGAGGCCCCGGGCGAGCCCAGCCTGTTCGCGCGGGTCAGCGAGATCCGCGAGAAGACTGCGGTGTTGCAGACGCTCAAGGACTATGGCTCGGCCAAACATGCGGTATGGGGTGTGACCACGCGCAACCGCGAGCAGAACTACGCGATGAACCTGCTGATGGACCCCGAGATCGACTTCGTCACGCTGACCGGCACGGCCGGCACCGGCAAGACCTTGCTGGCATTGGCCGCAGGGCTGACCCAGGTGCTCGATGACCGGCGCTACACCGAGATCATCATGACCCGCGCCACGGTCAGCGTGGGCGAGGACATCGGCTTTCTGCCCGGCACCGAAGAAGAAAAGATGGGCCCCTGGATGGGGGCGCTCGACGACAACCTGGAGTTCCTCGCCAAGGGCGACGGCGGCAACGCCGGCGAATGGGGGCGTGCCGCAACCAACGAGCTCATCCGCAGCCGCATCAAGATCAAGAGCATGAGCTTCATGCGCGGGCGCACCTTCCTGAACAAGTACGTGATCATCGATGAGGCGCAAAACCTGACGCCCAAGCAGATGAAAACGCTGATCACGCGCGCCGGCCCGGGCACCAAGATCATCTGCATGGGCAACCTGGCGCAGATCGACACGCCGTACCTGACCGAAGGCTCCTCGGGCCTGACCTATGCGGTAGACCGCTTCAAGGGCTGGCCGCATGGCGGCCACATCACGCTGGCGCGCGGTGAACGCTCGCGCCTGGCGGATTTTGCGAGCGAGATGCTGTGAAACGCCACCGCGCAGCCTGCGGCGCGTGCCTGGCATAGGCCGCAGTCGTTGCATATGTCATCGGGAAACTCCAATGTGGATGGCCGCGCTCAAACTGGTGCCCTGGGGTGATGTGATCAAGGCCACGCCCCAAATCCTGCAAGCCGCCAAAAAGCTCTTGGGCAGCGCGCGCAAAGACACTGCCGTCGCGGCGCAGGAAGGCGCCGTGCCGCCTGCCGAGGCACAGTGGCAGCACCTGCATGACCGGGTCACGCAGTTGGAGCAGGAGCAACGCGATGGCGCGCTGCTGATCGAGTCACTGGCAGCACAAAACGCCCAACTGGTGCTGGCCATCGAAGCGCTGCGCCGGCACAGCCAGCGCAGCACCTGGGCCTTGCTGACCCTGGGCGTGTTGGGGCTTGGCTTGCTGCTTTTGGCGCTGCTATTTCGATAGCTGACGGCAAGGATGAATCAAGCGCCAGCGTGATCAAAAATCGTCGCCCGAACCGATGGCCAGGTTCTCGAAGCGCGTCTGGTTCTTCTGGAAGAACAGCTTGACCGTGCCGGTCGGGCCATTGCGCTGCTTGCCGATGATGATTTCGGCCACGTTCGGCTCCTTGCTCTCTTTGTTGTAGTAGTCGTCGCGGTAGATGAACATGATGATGTCGGCATCTTGCTCGATGGCGCCGGACTCGCGCAGGTCGGACATCAGCGGGCGTTTGTCGGTGCGCTGCTCGACCGAGCGATTGAGCTGCGAGAGCGCCATCACCGGGCATTGCAGTTCCTTGGCCAGCATTTTCAGGCCGCGCGAGATCTCGCCCAGTTCGGTGGCCCGGTTGTCCGAGCCTGATGCGTCCGAGCCGCTCATCAACTGCAAATAGTCCACCACGATCAGGCCGAGCTTGCCGCACTGGCGCGCCAGACGCCGGGCATTGGCGCGCAGTTCGCTGGGCGTCAGGCCCGGGGTTTCGTCGATGTGCAGCGACACCGTGCGCAGCTTTTCAATGGCTTCGGTCAGGCGTGGCCACTCCTCATCGCTGAGCCGGCCGGTGCGCAGGTTGCCCTGGTTCACGCGGCCAATCGAGCCCACGATGCGCACCGCCAGTTGCGCGGCGCCCATTTCCATAGAGAAGATGGCCACCGGCAGGCCCTCATCGAGCGCCACATGCTCGGCAATGTTCACCGCCAGCGAGGTCTTGCCCATCGACGGGCGCGCTGCCAGCACCACCAGGTCGCCCGCCTGCAGGCCGCAGGTCATCCGGTCGAGATCGGCAAAGCCGGTGGGCACGCCGGTCACGTCCACCGGGTTGTCGGCCAACTCCTGCACGCGGTCGAGCAGATCGACCACCAGTTTGTCGAGCGACTGGAAACCCTGCTTGGTGCGCGAGCCTTCTTCGCCAATGGCGAAAATCCTGGCTTCGGCTTCGTCGAGAATGCGCTCCACCGTCCGGCCTTGCGGGTTGAAGGCGCTGGTGCAGATCTCATCGCTGGTCGTGATCAGCTTGCGCAAAATGGCCCGCTCGCGCACGATCTCCGCATAGCGGCGGATGTTGCTGGCGCTCGGCACATACTGCGCGAGGTTGTTCAAATACGCCAGCCCCCCCGTTTCCTGGGCCTGGCCCAGGTTCTGCAACTGCTCGAACACGGTGATCACGTCGGCCGGCTTGCGGGCATTGACCAGCACGCCGATGGCGGTGTAGATCATCTGGTGCTCATGGCGGTAAAAATGGCTTTGCACCAGCAGGTCACCGACGCGGTCCCAGGCATTGTTGTCCAGCAGCAGCCCGCCGAGCACGCTGGATTCGGCCTCGATCGAGTGCGGTGGCAGGCGCAACCGGGCCAGTTCAGGATCGGGCGGCTGCGCCGTCAAGCCATCGTCATCGAGCGGGGGAAAGATGGCGGACATGATTTTTGGGCGTCATGAAGAACGGAATGTAATCCCGGTGCAAGGCATGCGCTGTGGATACACCTGGGGATAATTGCTGGATGACAGGTGGGCAAGCCTGTATGCGATGCGCAAACCAAAAAGTAAAAGCCGCCCGAGGGCGGCTTTTACGCAAGTCACCAGGGCCGGATGATCAGGCGGTTTCGCCATACACCGACACGATGACTTCGACGACCACATCGGTGTGCAAAACCACGCTCACCGTGTTGTCGCCGACCATCTTGATGGGGCCGTTGGGCAGGCGGATGCGCGACTTGGCCAGCTTGACGCCTTGCTTGTTCAACTCTTCGGCGATGTCATGGTTGGTCACCGAGCCAAACAGACGGCCGTCGACGCCCGCCTTTTGCGTCAGCTTGATGGCGGTACCGGCGAGCTTTTCGCCTTGGGCCTGGGCCAGGGCCAGGTTGGTGGCGGCGGTTTTTTCGAGTTCGGCGCGCTTGGCCTCGAACTCGGCCTTGGCCGCTTCGGTGGCGCGGCGGGCGCGGCCCGTAGGGATCAGGAAGTTGCGGGCGTAGCCGTCCTTGACCTTGACGATTTGGCCCAGGTTGCCGAGGTTCACAACCTTGTCGAGCAGGATGATTTGCATGGCAGGTGCTCCTCAGATCTTGTGCTGGTCGCTGTAAGGCACCAAGGCCAGAAAGCGGGCGCGCTTGATCGCGGTGTTGAGCTGGCGCTGGAAGATGGCGCGCGTGCCGGTCAGGCGCGCGGGGATGATCTTGCCGTTTTCGGCGATGAAATCGCGCAGCGTGTCTACATCCTTGTAGTCGATTTCTTCGACGCCGGTCACCGTGAAGCGGCAAAAGCGCTTGCGCTTGAACAGCAGGGACTGGGTGTTGCGCTTGGGGCGCTTGTCTTTGTTGAACTTCTTGAACGTGGCCATGGCGGACCCCTTTGAAAATCAATGTGGTTGAATATCCTGAATGTGCAGCACTGCGTTCTTGCCATTGCGCGGCGTGGCCAGAAATCCACTGAAAGTCCAGCGACTTGCAATGCTCTGCCTGGCCAGACGCTCGGCCATCGCGCCAAAGGCGACGGCTTTGATGGCGGCCTTGACATCACGCGGCTGCCCGGCCTCGGTCTGCCGGGACTCATGTTCGAGCCGCAAGGCAATGGCGGGCAATCCGGCCGGCGTGTAGCGCAAGGACTCGGCCTCCACGATGCAGGCAGTCAAGACGACGCTGTTGTGCACTGTGCACTGCGCATTACGATCGATCAGCGCTCGCCGGCGGCCGCATGATCGGCCGGGCTGGCGGCCTGGCTGACGGCTGGAGCGGTGGATTGATTGCCGGCTTGGCTGGCCTTGCGGAACTCTTCACGCTCGACGGTCTTCATCATCGCCGAGGGGCCGGTGACGGCCTTCTTCTTGTGCACCGTCAGGTGGCGCAGCACGGCGTCGTTGAACTTGAAGGCATGCTCGAGCTCGGCCATCACCGCCTGGTCGGCCTCGATGTTCACGCACAGGTAGTGGGCCTTGGACAGCTTGTTGATCAGGTACGCCAGTTGCCGGCGGCCCCAGTCTTCCACACGGTGCACCTTGCCGCCGCCGGCGGCGATCATGCCCTTGTAGCGCTCGAGCATGGCTGGAACCTGCTCGCTTTGATCCGGATGGATCAACAAAATGATTTCATAGTGACGCATGGGACTCCTTTTGGCGTTTCTGCATTTCTGCAATGAGACCACCCGCTGCGTCAGGTAGCGGTGTGGCAAGGCAAAGCCGGCCATTGTAGCCCGCCGCCTGGCCCTTGTACACTCTGCGGTTCTGGTGCAGTTCGGGCTGCAAGCAGCGCAGGCCTTGAATTGACAACGGCGGCCCCCAATTCCCGCGCGTACTGTTTTACTCACCTCCAGATCAAGACATGTCAGACAACAGCCCCACCACCCCAAGCGCCCCCGCTCCCGAAGAAGTCGAAGCCGCCATGGCAGCCCACGCCGACGACGAGTTGGCGCGCTTGCAGGGCGAACTGGCCGAGCTCAAGGCCAAAAGCGCCGAACTGGCCGATCAGTTCCTGCGTGCCAAGGCCGAGGCCGAGAATGCCCGCCGCCGTGCCGAAGACGAGGTGGCCAAGGCGCGCAAATTCGGCATCGAGAGCTTTGCCGAGAGCCTGCTGCCGGTGGCCGACAGCCTCGATGCCGCCCTGGCCATCAAGGAGGCCACGCCGCAGCAACTGCGCGAAGGCGCCGACGCCACCTTGCGCCAACTGACCTCGACGCTCGAGCGCAACAAGGTGCTGGCGATCAACCCTGCAGCCGGCACCAAGTTCGACCCCCATCAGCACCAGGCCATCAGCGTGGTGCCGGCCGAGCAGGAAGCCAATACCGTCGTGGCCGTGCTGCAAAAAGGCTATGTGATTGCCGAGCGCGTGTTGCGCCCGGCGCTGGTCACCGTTTCGGCCGCCAAATGAAGATCCCCCAGGCCGCAATGCCGCCGCCCGACCGGTCACCCGAGCCGCCTGCCCGGCGGCAAAAAAATCAGCCCGGATGACTTGAACCCCCCGGCCTTATCCACAAGTTACCAGCCAACCCCACCATTTCAGCATTCGGAGCAAACACCATGGGAAGAATCATCGGCATCGACCTGGGCACCACCAACAGTTGCGTGTCCATCATGGAAGGCAACACCACGCGCGTGATCGAGAACAGCGAAGGCGCCCGCACTACGCCCTCGATCGTGGCTTACCAGGAAGACGGCGAGATCCTCGTCGGCGCTTCGGCCAAACGCCAGGCGGTGACCAACCCCAAGAACACGCTGTACGCCGTCAAGCGCCTGATCGGGCGCAAGTTCACCGAAAAGGAAGTGCAAAAGGACATCGACCTGATGCCCTACAAGATCGTGGCCGCCGAGAACGGCGACGCCTGGATCGAAGTGCGCGGCACCAAGCTGTCCGCACAGCAGGTGTCCGCCGACATCCTGCGCAAGATGAAAAAGACCGCCGAAGACTACCTGGGCGAGCCTGTGACCGAGGCCGTGATCACCGTTCCGGCCTACTTCAACGACGCCCAGCGCCAGGCCACCAAGGACGCCGGCCGCATCGCCGGCCTGGATGTCAAGCGCATCATCAACGAGCCTACCGCCGCAGCGCTGGCCTTCGGCCTGGACAAACAGGAAAAGGGCGACCGCAAGATCGCCGTGTATGACCTGGGCGGCGGCACCTTCGACGTGTCGATCATCGAAATCGCCGATGTCGACGGCGAAAAGCAGTTCGAGGTGCTATCGACCAACGGCGACACCTTCCTGGGGGGTGAAGATTTCGACCAGCGCATCATCGACTACATCATCAGCGAGTTCAAAAAAGAGCAAGGCGTGGATCTGTCGAAGGACGTGCTGGCCCTGCAACGCCTGAAGGAGGCCGCAGAAAAAGCCAAGATCGAACTATCGAACTCGGCCGCCACCGACATCAACCTGCCCTACATCACGGCCGACGCATCGGGTCCCCGGCACCTGAGCATCAAGCTGACCCGGGCCAAGCTCGAATCGCTGGTCGACGAATTGATCGAGCGCACCATTGCGCCTTGCCGCATGGCCATCAAGGACGCAGGCGTATCGGTGTCCGACATCCATGACGTGATCCTGGTCGGCGGCATGACCCGCATGCCCAAGGTGCAGGAAATGGTCAAGGAGTTCTTCGGCAAGGACCCGCGCAAGGACGTGAACCCCGACGAAGCAGTGGCCGTGGGCGCAGCGATACAAGGCCAGGTGCTGACCGGTGAGCGCAAGGACGTGCTGCTGCTGGACGTGACGCCGCTGTCGCTGGGCATAGAGACCCTGGGCGGCGTGATGACCAAGATGATTACCAAGAACACCACCATCCCGACCAAGTTCGCGCAGACCTTCTCGACCGCCGACGACAACCAGCCCGCCGTGACCATCAAGGTCTTCCAGGGCGAGCGCGAAATGGCCTCGGGCAACAAGCTCCTGGGCGAGTTCAACCTCGAAGGCATCCCGCCGGCGGCGCGCGGTGTGCCGCAGATCGAAGTCTCGTTCGACATCGACGCCAACGGCATCTTGCATGTCGGCGCCAAGGACAAAGGCACGGGCAAGGAAAACAAGATCACCATCAAAGCCAACTCGGGCCTGTCGGAAGAAGAAATCCAGCAGATGATCAAGGACGCCGAGCTCAATGCCGCCGACGACAAGAGAAAGCTGGAACTGGTACAGGTGCGCAACCAGGCCGAAGCCGCCGTGCACAGCGTGACCAAGAACCTGGCCGAACATGGCGACAAGCTCGATGCCGGCGAAAAGGACGCGATCGCCGCTGCCGTGAAAGCCCTGGAAGAAGCCCTCAAGGGCGAGGACAAGGACGCGATCGCCGACAAGACCACGGCGCTGATGGCCGCCAGCCAGAAACTGGGCGAAAAGATGTATGCCGAGTCCCAGGCTGCGCAAGCGGCCCAGGGAGCGGCTGCCGGCGCGGGCAACGCCGGTGGTGCCGGCGGCGCATCGGACGCATCCGGCAAGCCTGCGGGCGACGACAACGTGGTCGACGCCGAAGTCAAGGAAGTCAAGAAAGGCTGAGCAGGCCCTGTTGCCTTGAGCCGCCGCGAGAGACCCATGGCGGGGCTTGCGCGGCGTTCCTGCTCCAACCGGGCTCAGAATGACCATGTCCAAAAGAGACTTTTACGAAATCCTCGGCGTTCCCAAGAACGCCTCGGATGAAGAAATCAAGAAGGCTTATCGCAAACTGGCGATGAAGCACCACCCTGACCGCAACCAGGGCAGCACGGCCAAGCCTGCCGAAGAGAAATTCAAGGAAGCCAAGGAGGCCTACGAGATGCTCTCCGACCCGCAAAAGCGCGCTGCCTACGACCAGTACGGCCACGCCGGGGTGGACCCGAACATGCGCGGCCCGAGCAGCGCGGGCGCGGAAGGCTTTGGCGGTTTTGCCGAGGCTTTTGGCGACATCTTCGGCGACATGTTCGGCCAGCAAGGCGGGCGCGGGCGCGGCGGGCGCCAAGTGTACCGGGGCAGCGACCTGAGCTACGCGATGGAAATCAGCCTCGAGGAGGCCGCGCGCGGCAAGGATGCGCAGATCCGCATCCCGGCCTGGGAAAGCTGTGACACCTGCCACGGCAGCGGCGCCAAACCCGGCACCAGCGCCAAGGTCTGCGGCACCTGCCGGGGCAGCGGCACGGTGCAGATGCGCCAGGGCGTCTTCAGCGTGCAACAAACCTGCCCGCACTGCCGCGGCACGGGCAAGATCATTCCCGAGCCCTGCATGACCTGCCACGGCCAGGGCAAGATCAAAAAGCAAAAGACGCTGGAAGTGAGGATTCCCGCCGGCATCGACGGCGGCATGCGCATCCGCAGCACCGGCAATGGCGAGCATGGCACCAATGGCGGGCCACCGGGCGATCTGTACATCGAGATCCGGCTGAAAAAGCACGACATCTTCGAGCGCGATGGCGATGACCTGCATTGCCAGGTGCCGGTGAGCTTCATCACGGCGGCGCTCGGCGGCGAGATCGAAGTGCCCACACTCTCGGGCAAGGCGGCCATCGACATCCCCGAAGGCACCCAGGCCGGCAAACAGTTCCGCTTGCGCGGCAAGGGCATCAAAGGCGTGCGCGCCAGCTACCCCGGCGACCTGTACTGCCACATCGCCGTGGAGACGCCGGTCAAGCTCACCGAGCACCAGCGCAAGCTGCTGCGCGAGTTGGAAGACTCCCTGAAGAAGGGCGGCGCGCGCCATTCACCCAGCGGTGAAAGCTGGACCGACCGGCTGAAAAACCTGTTCAGCTGATCCGGGCCCCGCGCGCGCCCGACCCGAGGTGGCACGCCACCTGCGCAACCCTCTGCGGGACATGTTCGGGTGCGCGATCGAATGCTTCATACGCCCGGACTGACGACAGGCAGGGGCTGCGCAACATCAATCAGTCTCCCCACTGAAGTGCGATGCCCGCGCCACCCCCGTCACGGCCTGCGCTGCCTCGGGTAGTACGCCCTGCCTGACCGTGCGAGCGCTACCGGTACGATCGGGGTGGGCATCCATCCATGGTCCCATTGCCCTTCCCACAGTCAAATGCCCGGGGTGCGCTATTCAGACGGCAGATGGCGGCCCAGTCCGAGTCCGGACGATGCTGCTGGCGTAGTCGCGCGCTCCGGATGACTGGCGCACCGCGTTCCACGCGGCAGCGGCGTCCTTCATGGTCTTGCCGGCATTACGCTCCTTGTCGCCCATGTAGTCCCTGACAAAGGTGTTGTATTCCCATGTATGCATGATGACAGGGCTGTGGTTCTTGTCCTTGCGGCGCTCCAACTCCGCCACCCACTCGCGCGCAAGGTCGCCATACGTCAGCGGCTGCTCTGCACGCGCCTTGCGGAAACGCTGCAAATGCGCGGTGAAATGGAAATGTGCACCAATCACCGACACAAAGAATGCGCGCGTTTGCGCATCGCATTTGTAGTCGGGGCCGATCGGCTCATCCAGGCCGAACTTGCGCACCGTGGCCATTCTTTTTGGGCGCGCGCTCGTCGCGGTCTCGGCCAGCGGCGGCTGCGCCCGATGCTGCAATTGTCGGCGCACCCGCTCGATCACCTCGTGCTTGTGTCCGGCAGTGGCCAGCCCGGCCGTGCGGCAAAAGGCGACCAACTCTTGCATATACCAATAAAACTGATCGAGCGCCTCTGGCGCCATGCCCATCTCCAGCACGGGCCGGCCCGGATGGACGCTGAGCATGCCGGTCTTTTTGCGCAGCGGCTGTCGTGCGGGCTGCGTCATTTCCACGGCCGAACCGCCAGATAGATCAGAGTGGCCCTGCCCTGGGGCGCACGTAATGCCGGACATTGTTACATGGTGCCCGTGGCTAAAACCCCTTTGCCGCGACGCTGCGGCAAGCTCGGCGCGCAGACCGGCGGGGACTTCACTCCACCTCACCCATTTGCGTTTGCAGGTAGTTTTGCAGGCCGACCTTGTCGATCAAATCGATCTGTGTTTCCAGGAAGTCGATATGCCCCTCGGTGTCGTCGAGGATCTTGCCCAGCAGGTCACGCGAGACATAGTCGCGCACCGTTTCGCAGTGGGCCATGCCTTGCTTGATGGTGGCTTGGGCGCCTTGCTCTGCGCGCAGGTCACAGGCCAGGATTTCCGGCACATCTTCACCGACCTGGATCTTGGCCAAGTCCTGCAGGTTGGGCAGGCCATCGAGCACAAAGATGCGGTCCATCAGCGCGTCGGCGTGCTTCATCTCGCCGATGGACTCTGCGTGCTCCTTGTTGGCCAGCTTGTGAAAGCCCCAGTGCTTGAGCATGCGATAGTGCAGAAAATACTGATTGATGGCCGTGAGTTCGTTCTTGAGCTGGGCCTGAAGATGGTCAATGACCTGTGCGTCACCTTGCATGGGGTGTCCTGTTGGTGGTGTTGATCCGGCAACGATTGTCGTGACCTGCGTCAACAGGTGCAAGGCAATCCCCCGTACCGGCGCGATGGCTGCGCGTGATGCTCAGTCTGGTTCGTGTTCACATGCTGCGGGAGACGGTCTCGCCAGCAGGGCGCCGAACTGATCATGTCCTCAGCGGCCGGACTGCGCCGCTACCAGACCGACGAGAGCGTGCGCTGGAAGCGGCTGATGGACATCACCGGCATCGGCTGCAGTAGGTGGGCTGGCGCCGTGCTTCTGAGGAGGTCCTTGATCATGCGTATGTCCATTCGTTGCTGTGGCATCAGGCCTGCGGCCTAAAGGCCGTGAGGCCAGTTCATTGCGTCATTGAACCCCCCCCCCCCCTACAAACAACCCCCGGGA
>Ga0081606_1000278_pt1 | contig 24576 bp, 26 predicted proteins | sample EareggfetidaYelm_FD_71127 | JGI IMG/M metagenome (GOLD analysis project Ga0081606, IMG submission 71127) | Earthworm egg capsule microbial community from the University of Washington, USA - E. fetida Yelm (SPADES assembly) (version 2) | ecosystem: Host-associated > Annelida > Reproductive system... | reverse complement strand
AAGGTCGCTCTGGTGGCGTGCATGCGCAAACTCCTGACCACGCTCAACGCCATGGTCAGAACCGGCAAACCTTGGGATAAATCGCTGCACGGCACTTGACTCGGAAGACGGTTACTCAGTCCTGAGGGGCCAGTTCAACGTGCAGCCCGCCCAGCGTCGGCACCAGGACGATCTGGCAGCTCAGGCGCGACACGCCCTCCCGGTAGTGGTCCGACTCCGACAGCAGATCGACTTCGTCTTCATCGGGCAGATCGAGCGGCGGCGAACCTTCGCCGATGTACACGTGGCAGGTGGCGCACGATTTCGCGCCGCCGCATGTGGCGGCCACGGGAAGCCCCTGGCTCTTGAGGGCGTCCATGAGTGTCAGGCCCTCGGTGCCTGCAAGCTGGCTGATGCGACCTTTGCGGTCCGTGACTTCGATGGCGATATCGACCATGGGGTTTTCTCGAAAAAATGCGGGCACGATTTACGGGGTCGGTTCGTCCGTCGACCGACCCAGACGGATGTCGCGCAAGCTGACCGACGGGTCGCACAGCAGCGCGGGCGCGAAGCTGCGCCGCTCCGCGATCATTTTTTTGCCCGCAGCGAAGTCGCCCGATGCGTTGACGCATTGAATCGCCGTGATGCGCTCAGCGTTCTGGTGGACGACACTGAAACGCCCGCCGTGCGGGTCACCGCGCAGCAGCTCGGTGTCGCCTGGCAAGGGCAGCCCCGCCATCTGCAGCTTGATGTCGAACTGGTCCGACCAGAACCACGGCACTTCATCGCTCACCGCGGGCTGGCCCAGCATCGCCGCCGCAGCCCGTCTGGCTTGCACGGTGGCGCTCTGTACCGACTCCAGCCGCACAGGTGCGTCGAAGCCTTCATGGCGACTGACCGTGCAATCGCCGGCGGCGAACACATGGGGGTCGGTGGTGCGGCCCTCGCGATCGACCACGATGCCGCGATCGACCGGCAGGCCGTTGCCCCGTGCCAGCGCGTCGCTGGCCTGGTTGCCGATGCTCACGAGCACGACATCGGCAGGGAGCCGCGTGCCATCGGCGAGGACCACGGCGGTGACGCGCTCGTCCCCCTCGATACGCGCCACGCTCGATTGCGTCAGCACGCGCACGCCACGCTTGTCATGCTCGCCTTGCAGGTAGCGGGCGATCACCGCAGGGAGCGAGCGCGACAGCACCAGGGCCTGGCTCTCCAGCACGGTGACCTCGCAACCGGCCCTGCAGGCCGTGGCCGCGAACTCCATGCCGACATAGCCTCCGCCGATGACGACGACCGATCGCCCTTCCACAAGTCGGCCTCGCAGGCAGACGGCATCATCGAGCGACTTGAGCTCGCACACGCCGTCGAGCTCGGCACCGGGCATCGTCAGCCGGCGTGCCTCACCGCCGGTGGCCAGAAGCAGCTTGTCGTAGCCCAGTACTTCGCCGGTGTCCAGGCGCACGCAGCGTTGTGCGCGTTCGATGGCCGTGACCTCAGTGCCCAACTGCAGTTCGATGTGCTGCTCGGTGTACGACTTGGCGGGGCGAAGCCAGAGCCTGTCGCGCGCCAGGTCGCCCTGGAGGAAGGACTTGGACAGCGGCGGGCGCTCGTACGGTGGCCAGGCCTCGCGACCGATCATCACGATGCGTCCCTCATGGCCGCCATCGCGCAACGCGAAGGCGGCCTCGGCACCCGCCAGGCCCGCACCCACGATGACGATGCAGGAATCGGTGTTCATGGCTGTGGCGTCCCTTCGCTCACAGCGGCACGGCCAGCATGTTGTCGATGCTGAACGAATCGACGATCACCAGCCGCTTGCGCAGCTTGAGCTGCCCGTCGATCTCGAGCATCGTGTCGTCGTAGCAGCCGACGATGTAGATGGACGAATTGCCTTCCAGGTCACTTTGCATGACCAGCAGGTTGGCGCTGGCGGCAATGGTGCCGTCGGCCTCCTCGTGGACGCGCACGTTGGTGATGTAGTGCCGCAGGTACATCTGCCGGTACGTGAGCGTTTCCTTTATGAGCATGGACACGCGATCCTTCACCATGCCCGGCGTGTAGCAGCCCATCAACGGGGCCGGCAGGCCGGCGTCATGGTTCTCGCGCGAGACCACGCGGTAGTCGCAGGCATCGGCCGCGAACGACTCGGGCCACTCGGCGAAACGGCGCTGGTTCAGGGCATCCGCGTAATCGAAGTTGAAGCGCTCGACGCGCTGTTGAAGTGACGGGGCCATCAGACGGACTCCTCTTCGCGGTTCGGGGTACCCGCCGGGGCGAAGCCCATCATGCGGTGGTAGTGCTGCCAGAAGCCGCGGATCGAAATCTCCTGCGACAGGTAGTCGGTGTCGTGCGGCTTGCCGATGCCGCCCATCTCGAGCACCGAGTGGTCGCCGCGGCGGGCCTTGACGCCTTCCTGCACGAGGCGCAGCGCCTCGCCGTCTTCCATCGAGATGTAGCCGGCGGGCCCGATGAGGTTGACCGCGAGCAGGCGGTTGTGCAGCTGCTCCGGCGTGTCGCCCTCGAAACCCAGGTAAGCGATGTGCAGCTCGACCGCATCCGGTCCCTTGGGGCGCAGGTGGCGCACGGCGTAGGTGTTGCCCACCTGCGCCACGATCAGGGTCGGGAACATCGACAGGAGCGTTGTCTTGTAGCCGTCGCCCAAATCAAGCGGGACCTGCAGCAACGACGGGTCGTGCATCTCCAGATCGGGCATGAGCTTGCCGGTATCCGCGTAGGCATCCGCGAGCTGGCCCAGGTTCGCGTTGTCGTTGGCCCCCATGATCGAATGGTTCCAGGTGTTCTTGCCATCCTTGTCGAGCTTGATGCCGCCCTGCATGGCCGGCGTCTGGATGCCGAACGACACCTGGAACAGATGCAGCAGCGAGGCGTGGTACGGGTCCCGCACGTTCTCGTTGTAGAGCTTCCAGTTGCCCGGAATTTTCTGTCGCAGATAGCCGATGACCTTGGGCTTGCGTTGGACGAGCAGGCGATCGATCTGCGCCACGCTGTGCGGGCCGAGGTAATCCTCGAGGGGTTCGGTCGTGTCGCAGTAGGTGCCGAAGATCAGTCCGCCGCGCGTGGCCACGCGCAGCGTGCGCAGGCCGTGGTCCTTCTTTTCGAAGCACGGCGGCATGCCGCCCTTGCCGTTGTGGCCTTTTTCCAGCGGCACACCGGTGAGGTCGCCCGCGAGGTTGTAGGTCCACAGGTGGTAGGGGCAGGTGTGGCGCTTGGCGTTGCCGCGCAGCTTGTCGACGATGCGCGCGCCACGGTGCGCGCAGCTGTTCTCGAACGCATTGACGGAGCCGTCCTTGGCGCGCGTGACCACGATCTGGGTGTCGCCGATCCAGGTGGTCTGGTAATCACCCCAGGCCGGAATCTCACACTCCATGCCGAGGTAGTTCCAGACCTCGCCGCGAAAGAGCTTGTCCATCTCCTGGCGGTAGATCTGCGGGTCGGTGAACACGTCGTAGGGCACACGCGAGAAGTCCACGGTGGGCCATGTGATGGGCCGTTCGACGGTCAGCGGCGTCGATGCCGGAGTGTTGCTTGTCATGCCTTGCCTTTCCTTTGATTGATTCAGTCGGTGCTCAGACACCGAGATAGCGGTGCCAGAGCGCGCGGTCTTGCGCCAGCGCACCTGAATCGCCTTCCCAGGCGACACGGCCGCGTTCGAGAATGGTGTGGCGATCAACGAGCTCGATGAGTCGCTCGACGTACTTGTCGATCACCAGAATGCTGAGCCCCGTCTCGCGCAACAGTGCGAGGCTGCGCCAGATCTCGGCGCGCACCAGGGGCGCGAGTCCCTCTGTGGCTTCATCGAGGATCAGCAGACGCGGGTTGGTCATCAGCGCGCGGCCGATGGCCAACATCTGCTGCTCGCCGCCGGAGAGCTGGTTGCCCATGTTGGCGGCCCGCTCAGCCAGGCGCGGAAACATTGCCAGCACGCGATCGAGCGTCCAATGGCCGGCGCCCGATCGGGTGGCGGCAAACGCCGTGAGGTTCTCGCGCACGCTCAGGTTCGGAAAGATCTGCCGCCCCTCGGGCACGACCGCAATGCCCAGCCGCGCGATCTCGCTCGTCGACAAGCCGTCGATACGCTGGCCGAGGAAGCGGATCTCGCCGCGCCGGGGCGGCGTCAGCCCCATGACCGAGCGCACGAGCGTGGTCTTGCCCATGCCGTTTCTGCCGAGCAAGGCGTGCGCGCAGCCCGCCTGGATCTGCAAGCAAACCTCGGACAGCACCTGGCTTTGTCCGTACGCGGTGTCGATGTCGATGATGTCCAGCAGTGCAGTCATCGGATGTCCTCCCCGCCCAGATAAGCTTGCACGACATCCGGGTTGCAGCGGATCTCCTGCGGTGTGCCTGTGGCAATGACGCTGCCGTAGACGAGCACGGAGATGCGGTCGGCCAGGCGGAACACGGCATCCATGTCGTGCTCGACGAGCAGCACGGCGACGTGCCCGCGCAGGCGTTCGACCATCTCGACCATGCGGCTCGATTCCTGCGGGCCCATACCGGCCATCGGCTCGTCGAGCAGCAACATGCGCGGCGCGGTGGCCAACGCAATGCCGACTTCCAGCAAGCGCTGGTCGCCGTAAGACAGGCTCTGCGCAGAACGCAGCGCGTGTTCGGCCAACCCCAGCCGGTCCAGCACGGCCGCGGCTTCGTCGCGCAGCGCGGTGTCGCGCACGAGCGGACGCCAGAACGAAAAGCTGTGCCCGCGCCGCGCCTGCACGGCGAGCGCCACGTTGTCCAACACACTCAGGCGGCGGAACACGTTGGTGATCTGGTACGAGCGGGCAATGCCGCGCTGCACGCGCGCGCTGGCCGGCAGGGCCGTCACGTCGTGCGTGTCCAGCGTGATCGTTCCGGCATCGGACGCCAGCGTGCCGGCGATCTGGTGGATCAGCGTGGTCTTGCCGGCGCCGTTCGGCCCGATCAGGGCATGCACCTCGTCGCGCCGCACCTGCAGGTGCAGGTCGTCGGTCACGCGCAGCGCACCGAACTGCTTGCGCAGCCCTTGGATTTCCAGCAGCGGCTCAGACATGCTGCGCCTCCTTGCGTGCGCTGCCGGGCAAGTTCCAACCGGCCACGCGGGCGAGCACCAGTGCGAGCAGCAGGATGCCCAGCGGCAACTGCCAGCGTTCGGTGTAGTGAGACAGCACCTCCTCCAGACCGAGGAAAACGGCGGCGCCGACCACACCGGCCCACGGGCGGCCGAGTCCCCCGATGATCACCATGACCATCAACATGCCCGATTGCGACCAGTGCATCACCGACGGACTGATGAAACGATTGAGCTCGACGTTGAGCACGCCCGCCAGGCCGCACAGCACCGCAGCGATCACGAAGGCCACGAGCTTGTAGCGGTAGACCGGAAACCCGATGGTGCTCATGCGGGTTTCGTTTTCGCGCACACCGATCAGGACGCTGCCGAAGCGCGACGGAATCAACCGGTGCAGCACCAACAACGCGAGAGCGAGCAGCACCAGAGCGAGGTAATAAAAGCCCATGTCGCCGCCGGTCGGCCACCAGGCTTCCCAGCCGAAGCTGGAGCGCCGGGCCATCGACAGGCCGTCGTCGCCGCCGTAGCTGCGCAGCGAGACGAAGACGTAATAGAACATCTGTGCCAGCGCCAGCGTGATCATCAGGAAGTGAACGCCCCGGGTGCGCAAGCTGATGGCCCCCATGACGGCACCCAGCAGCGCGACGATCGCCAGCGCGAGGGGCCACGCCACCCATGCGCTGCCCACGCCGTGCTGCGCGGCGATCGCCACCACATAGCCACCGATGCCGAGGAAGGCCGCGTGGCCGAAACTGACCATGCCGCCGTAGCCGAGCAGCAGGTTCAGGCTGGTGGCAGCCAGCGCGTAGATCAGGACGCGCGTCAGCAGGCCCAGGTAGAACTCCTGCCCCGCTGCTGCGAGCAACACAGGCAATGCAGCAAGGCCGAGCCCCACCAGGAAGCTTGCAATGGCTCCGCGCTTCATCACGACGCACTCCCCGGTGCGGTGCTGCGCGCGAGCACGGGCGAGGGACGCATGCGCCGCCACTTCGGTAACAGGCTCGTCGCGCCGGGCGAGAACAGGCCCATCGGCCGGACCGCGAGCACGACGATCATCAGCAGGTACACCGACATCGATGCCAGCGCAGGCCCGAGATCGGAGACGAGCCGCGACGGGAGCACCGCGCCCAGAAGGCCGGGCAACCAGGCCCGGCCCAGCGAGTCGACCATGCCGACCAGCAACGCGGCGATGAACGCACCGCGAACCGAGCCGACGCCGCCCACGACCACGACCACGAAGGCAAGGATCAGCACTTCCTCACCCATTCCGACCTGCACCGACATCAACGGCGCCAGCGCGGCGCCCGCCAGTCCGGACAAGGCCGCGCCGAGCGCGAAGATGGCGGTGAACAGCCACCGCACGTTCACGCCCATCATCTGCACCATCTCGCGGTTGGAGGCACCGGCCCGCACCCACATGCCGACCCGGGTGCGCGCGACCATCCAGTACAGCAGCAGCGCCACTACAACGCCTGCGACGATGAGTGCGAGCCGGTACGCCGAGTAGCGCAGATCGCCGACGATGGGCACCGAGCCCGACAACGCGGCCGGCATGTCGTAGGGCAGCGGTTGCACACCCCACACGATGCGAACGGACTCGTTGAAGATCAGGATCAGCGCGAAGGTGGCCAACACCTGCGTCAGGTGATCCTGCCGGTACAGCCGCCGGATCAGCACGATCTCGAGCACCGCGCCGAACAGTCCCATGAGCAGCAGCGCACCGATGAGACCCACGACGTAGGACCCGCTGAACGTCGTCAGTGCTGCAGCGAAATAGGCTCCCAGCATGTACAGCGAGCCGTGCGCAAGGTTGACCAGATTCATGATCCCGAACACCAGGGTCAGGCCGGCGGCGAAGAGGAACAGCATGAAGCTGTACTGCAACCCGTTGAGGAGTTGTTCGATCCCCAGCATGGGCTTGGCTCACTTGTGCTTGCAGGCCGCGCCATAGGCGTCGGTATGCTCGCCCAGGACGAGCGACTCGGTCTTGTTGTAGAGGCGCCCCTTGGGGTCGCGCGCGACGACACGGACAAAGAAGTCCTGCACCGGGAAGCGATTGGGCCCGAGGCTGAATTTGCCGCGGACCGACTCGAACCTGCTCTCGGACAAGGCCTTGCGCAGCGCCTTGGGATCGTCGGCGTTGCCTCCGGCCGCGCGCACCGCAGCGTCGATCATCATGATCGCGTCGTAGCCTTGGGAGGCGTAGAAGCTCGGCAAGCGACCGTAGGCCTTCTCGAAGCCGGCCACGAACTCGCGGCTGGGCACGGTATCGGTGTCGGTCGACCAGTGGCCGGTGTTGTAGATGCCGAGCATGGCATCGCCACTCGCAGCGAAAGTGTCCTGGTCGGCGGAGAACTGGCTCGTCAACAGGCGGGTCTTGTCCGGGATGCCTGCGGCGCGGTACTGCTTGATGAAGTTGATCCCCATGCCGCCGGGCAGGAAGAAGTACACGGCATCGGCTTTCTGTTCGCGCAGGCGCGCGATTTCCACCGCGAAGTCGAGCTGGCCCAGCTTGGGGTAGAGCTCTTCGACCACCTCGCCCTTGAAGAACCGCTTGAAGCCCGTGGTGGCATCGCGCCCGGCCGGATAGTTGGGCGCGACCAGCATCACGCGCTTGAACTCCTTGTCCTGCGCATATTTTCCGGCGGCCTCGTGCACCGCATCGTTCTGCCAGCTCACGCTGAAGAAACCGCTGTCGCATTGCGCGCCCGCATACTGCGACGGCCCCGCATTCGAACTGAGATAAACGTTGCCGTTCTCGAGCGCGACAGGTGCGGCTGCAAGCAGGATGTTCGAGTAGATGATGCCCGTGAGCACCTGCACCTTGTCCTTCTTGACCAGCCGCTCGGCGATCTGCTTGGCAGCGCCGGGATTGAACTGGTCGTCAGCCACGATCAGCCGGGTCGGCTGCCCGCCGACCTTGCCCGAGAGCTGCTTGACGGCCAGCTCGATGCCGTCCCGCATGTCGACGCCTGGCACGGCCTGGGCACCGCTGAGCGTCGTCATGACGCCGATGCGAAGTTCTGCGGCGCCGGCCGCGGCCATGCCGGTGCACGCCATGAGTGAAAGGCCCCAACGGGTGATTCGTTTCATCGCCGATCTCCTTTAGAAATCTTGTGCTTGCATCGCTCGATCGCAGGAGCTCAGGGTTCGGGCGGTGCGCCGGCCCAGGCACGCGCCAGCAGTCCGACAATGGCTTGGCGGTGCAGCGGGCGCGGGTTCGCGTACGGGTTGGTGAGCGCCAGGTCGGCCACGCGATCGAGGGCGTCGACGGTCACACCCAGGTCGCGCAACGCAGTGGGCGCACCGAGTTCCTTGGCGAGTTCATGCAGGCCCCTGCCGGCCTCGGGCCGACCCAGCGCGCGCGCGATGCGGCGCATGGCCTCGGGCACGGCCGGGGCGTTGTAAGCCAGGGTGTGCGGCAGCATCACGGCATGGGTCTGCGCATGGGGCAGGTCCAGGCTGCCGCCGAGCACGTGGCACAGCTTGTGATGCAGCGCCATGCCCGCCTGGCCCAGCACGGTGCCGCACAGCCAAGCGCCATACAGGCAGTCGCTGCGCGCCGCGAGATCGTGCGGTGCTACAGCCACGCGCGGCAGGCCATCGGCCAGGGCGCGGATGCCCTCCTCGGCCATCAGGTCGAGCACGGGGTTGCCGTCGTGCGCATACAGCCCTTCTGCGGCATGCGCGATCGCGTTCAGGCCGCTGGCGATCGACAACGCCACCGGCAACGCCAGCGTCAGCTCGGGGTCGTACACCACGGTGCGCGGCAGCACGCGCGCGTCGTGCCCGGTTCTCTTTGCGCCGCCTTCGGTCAATCCGTAGATGGGCGTCATTTCCGAGCCGGCGTAGGTGGTCGGCATGGCAACGATCGGCAGGCCCATGTCGAGCGCGATTGCCTTGGCCAGGCCGATGGTGGAACCACCGCCGAGCGCCACGACACCATCGGCGCCGAGTGATGTGGCGTACGCGCACGCCTTGTGCGCCACCTCGACGGGGACATGCATGCGCGCACCATCGAACACACCCACGCAGCGCTCACCCAGCAGGGCCGCGGCCGCCTCGGCCAGAGCCGATTGATTCGGGGTGCACAGCACCAGCGCGCGTTCGACTCCCAACGCCGCTACTTCGTCCGTAAGACGTGCGCGACTGCCCGGAGCAAACACCACCCGCGCGGGCGATGCGTTGTAGACGAAGTCACGCATGGTTCGAGACCTCGCCAGGCACGTAGTCGACCTGATAGCGCGCCACCCGCAGGCCCTCGAGTTCGCGCCTGACGCGCAGATGCTCGGGGTGCTCGGCATAGGCCGCGAGTGCTTGCGGCGATTCGAACTCGGTGTACAGAACCACGTCGCAGGCGTAGTCGACGCCGCTTACGTCCAGGCCGACTTCCAATGCCAGCAGATCCGGAATCAGCGAGCGCAAGCCTTTGAACTGCTGCTTGACCTTCTCGCGCGTGGCGCGCCGCGCCTCGGGCGTGTCGCCCGAGACCTTCCACATGACCACATGCTTGATCATGGGGTCAGCCCTCCTTGCGCGCCGGGTTCAGCACGAAGTCGAAGTCCAGGGTCGAGAACGGCGTGTCGAGCATCCGGCCATCGGGGGCCGGCCCGCCCTCGTGGTGAACCCAGTCGGCCACCAGGGACGAACGCACGCCGAACACGGCATCCGAGTCCAGGTACGGGTCGCCGTCGCGGAACACGTGGGTCACGAGGGTTTCATAGCCCGGCGCGCTGATGCGGAAGTGCAAGTGCGCAGGCCGCCACGGGTGGCGGTTCAGCGCGTCCAGGAGTTGCCCGACCGGCCCGTCGTGCGGAATCGGATAGGGCGTCGCCACGATGCTGAGGAAGTGGTAGCCGCCATCGGGCGCCGAGCGCAGCGTGGCACGTGCGCGGTGCTCGTCGAACGCCTCGTACTGCACGTCGTACAGGCCCTTGGCATCGGCCTGCCAGACCTCGATCACGGCCCCCGCGACCGGCTCGCCGGCCAGGCCGCGGATGCTGCCGCGCACAAAGCAGGGCTCGCCCTCTGCCCCGTTGGCCACATCGGCGCCCAGCGGTCGTTCGGGAGAGCCTTCGACGTGGAACGGGCCGAACACCGTGGCCTCGGTGCAGCCCACAGGTTTGCGATGATTCTGAGCGGTCACCAAGGTCGACAGGCCCAGCGTGTCGGACAGCAGGATGAACTCCTGCCGGGTCGGACTGCAGGTGTGGCCGACGGCTGTGAGGAACTCGATGCCCGCCACCCATTCGGCCTCGGTCAGGTCGACCTCCCGCGCAAAGCCGTGCAGATGCCGCACCAGACTGGTCATGACCGTCTTCAGGCGTCGGTTCGTCGTTTTCGCGTGGCGCGCGATCACCGCCCGGGTGATCGTTGTCTGGTCGAGGTTTCGCATTCGTGGGCTCCTGTGCCTCCCCTGCAAAAAGCGCCTGCGAGGAGGTTCGAAGCAAATGCTATTGATGACTCGAATGGAAATATATGACGATAATGAAAATGACATTTTCATTGGACAGAAGAATTCCATGAGTCACTGGACCGAGTACGAGTTCTTCGTGCGGGTGGTGGAGCTGGGCAGCCTGAGCAAGGCGGCCGAAGCCATGGGCTTGTCGAACCCGTCGGCCAGCCGCCATCTCGCGGCCCTGGAACGCCGCCTCGGCGCGAGGCTGATCGAACGCAGCACGCGCCGCCTGTTCGTGACGGACGTCGGCCAGGACTTCTACCGCTGTTGCAAGAGAGCCCTGGACGACATGCAGGAGGCCGTCGAGGCGGTCAACGCGACCACGTCCAACCCGGTGGGTGTGCTGCGCGTGACCGCGTCGCTGTCGCTGTCGATGCAGCACATCGCGCCGCTGCTACCGGCATTCGCGCAGCGATACCCCAACATCCGCGTGAAAGTGGTCGCAGCCAATCGCTACTACGACATCATCGACAACAACATCGACGTGGCGCTGCGCACGCGCGAGTCCGAACCGGACTCGAGCCTCGTCATCCGAAGCCTGGCGACCACGCGGCGCGTGCTGGCCGTCTCACCGGCCTACCTCGATCGCCACGGTGCGCCCCGCCACCCGCGGGAATTGGCGGAGCACCGGTTGCTGCTGTACACGTACCACGACCCCGACTCGCTGACCTTCCAGCGCGGCGACGAGGCCGTGACGATTCCAACCAAGCCCATGCTCGAAGCCAACGACGGCCAGGTCCTGCGCGTGGCGGGCGTGCAAGGGCTGGGGATCATGGTGCAACCGATGTACGTGATCTACGACGACCTGGTGGCCGATCGCCTGATTCCGGTCATGACCGACTGGAAGCTGCCGCCGATGTCGGTCAACATCGTCTATCAGCACCGCCGCCTCGTCCCGGCGAAGACGCGCGCCTTCATCGACTTCCTGGTGGAAGACTTCCAGCGGCAGGATTACGAAAGGCGTTGGGCTTCGATGATGGCGGGTCGCGCCGACCGGGTCGCCCCGTGACCGTGTGGCCGTAGAGGGGCCTCTGACGAAGACGTCGAGGGCCAGTCATCCGGTGCGCGGGCTTGCGCCCCGTTCGTCAATCCACCTTGGCTTGAAAAAGCACCATGCCCATGCCGCCGGACTCGACGGTGCCTGTGAACGCCCACGAGACCGGCCCCGTTCCGCCCGTGGGCTGCATGTCGGTGCAGGCCACCGGCCCGACGGGCGGTGCATTCGCCGGCGTGCGCTTGACGCAACCCGTCAGCGATGCCGGCGTAGTGCCCGTGGTCGCGCTCACGAAGGTGTAGCCCGGCGTCATGTCGTTCACGACCATGCTGCGAATGGGCGCATCGCCGTTGTTCATGTAGGTGATGCGGTACTCCAGCGTCTCGCCCGACTTGGCCCCTGGTTGTTGATGCCGAAGGCACCGCTCTGCGTGACGTTGCGCAACTATTGGCGCTTCTCCAGTTGCTGTTCAACGCATTCAAGCAACGCAGAGGCTGCGAGCGATGGACGGGTGGCGGTACGTTGCACCAGCCAAAGCTCCACCGGATACTTTTGGGCACCTCGAATTTCAACGACCACAAGGCCCAAGTGCCGAGCGAAATCGCAGATGTAGCCGGGAACGACAGTGATGCCGAGGCCCGAGCGGACCATTCCCAGCACCGATGTCACCATGCTTGCTTCAATCTTGAAGTGAATGTCGAGATGGAGCTGTTCGCAGATTCGATCGATGCTGCGGCGCACGTTATAAGCACTGTGCAGCCCAATGTGGTCGTACTTGGCGAGCTCGGACCAAGACACCTTTTCCTCTTGCGCGAGAGGATGGTCAGATGTGCAAACGGCATACATAAAATCCCGAAAGATGGGCCGCGTTGCCAATTCTGCATCCTTCACCTCAAGTGAGGCGATGCCCATGTCCACCTTGCCATGGCGAACGTAGGTGATGGTCTCGTCCGTGGACAGCTCATAGAGGTCGAGCTTGATGCCAGGGTAGTTGCGGTGGTAGCTGGCCAGTGGATCACCTAAAAGGCCATACATCACCATGGGCGAAGCCGCCACACCCACGATGCCACGTTCCAGGGAACGCAGGCTCGACATGCTGCGTTCTGCGGCGCGCACTGTGCTCAGAATCTGTTGCGCGTAGGTATAGAAATCAGCAGCCCCCTCGCAGGGCGTGACGCTGCGCGTCGAGCGCTCGAACAGTGGTTGTCCGACCTCGCTCTCAAGCTCCGCACACAACTTGCTGACAGCCGACTGCGTGACGAACGCAGCGCGTGCCGCAGCCGTGAAGCTGCGCAGTTCGTACAGAGCGCAGAAGACGCGAAGCTGCTTGAGAGTGATGTTCATGCGCGTAGTTCAAGCCTCGCCGACAGCCTCTTGTTGCTGCACCCTGTTCGGGGCCTGCGATGGCGCCAAGCTGCGGATGGAGCCGGGTGTGCGGGAGAAGCGAACCGGGACATTGGTAGCCACCAGCGTTCCTTCGGTGGGATGCTCCACGCGCTTGAAGAAACCGGTGGCGGCCAGATGGGGATCGTCGAGAAGTTCCGGGATGCCCAGTATCCGCGAATGCGGGATATCGGCGTCCCCCAACAGATCGAGCCAAGCCTGCGTCGTACGCTGCGTCACCACGTTGGCCAGGTCTGCATAGAGCTCGTCGAAGCAGCCGGCACGCGCCTGTGCCGTGGCATAGCGCGGGTCGAGGGCGAGCTCGTTGCATCCCGCTAGCTTGAAGAAGCGCTGCCACTGCGCGTCTGTGTACGGCAGCAAGGCGATGAAACCATCGCTCGTGCGGTACGGCCTTCGGTGCGGCGAGAGCACGCGCGCATAACCGGCGCCGCCGCGCGGTGGATCGAAGGTGTGTCCGCCCATATGCTCGACCAGCGAGAACGCCACCAGCGTCTCGAACATCGGCACTTCCAGGGTTTGGCCCTGGCCGGATTTCTCGCGTTCGTACAGCGCCATCGGAATGGCGTACGCCAGGGTCAGGCCGGCCACTTTGTCGGCCAGGATGGTGTTGATGTAGGCCGGTGCATCGCTATTGGCGCCCTGCAGCGACGCCAGCCCGCTCATGGCCTGGATGATGTCGTCGAACGCCGGCCGTCCGGCGTAGGGGCCGTCTTGGCCAAAGCCCACGGCCGAACAGTAGATGAGCCGGGGATTGCGTGCGCGCAATGCCTCGGCACCGAGGCCCAGGCGGGCCAGCGCCTGCGGGCGCACGTTGGAGACAAAGACATCGGCGCCGGCAGCCAGCCTCAGGAGCTCTTCGCGGTCTGCAGCTTGCTTGGCGTCCAGCGTCACGCTCTGCTTGTTGCGGTTCAAATTGAGGTACACGGCACCCATGCCCGTGTGCACCGAGGGGCCGGCTGTCCTGAAGACGTCGCCCTCGGGGGGGCTCCACCTTGATGACCTCGGCGCCCATGTCCCCCAGGATCTGGGTGGCGAAGGGCCCCATGCCGACGGTGCTCATGTCGAGCACGCGCACCCCCGTGAGCGGCCCCGCGCTGCCAGTGGGCTGCGCACTCACGGTGCAACCCCTTCGCGCTTGCGCGCCAGAAACGGGGCCATGAACTCGCGGGGTTCATTCGTTTCGAAGGACGCACCGAACATCTGCACGCTACGGTCCAGTCCGACCGGGATCGAGTCGCTTTCCCAGTGGCGCAGCAGCGTCTTCTGTGCACGAACAGCACGCGGTCCGCTGGCCGCGATGGGTGCGACGCTGTGCTCGACCAGGGCGTCGAGCTGGTCCAGCTCGCACGTGAATTCCAGGAAGCCCCATTGCTTGGCCTGCTCGGCGTTGACAGTTTCGCCAGTCAACAGCAACCAGTTGGTGGGGCCTGGGCCGATGATGGCGGGCAGCAGCACCGCATGGATCACCGAAGGAATGCCGATGCGCACTTCCGGCATGCCGAATACGCCGTTGTGTGCGCTCAGACGGATGTCGCACGACGCCGCCAGTTCAAGACCCGCACCGAGACACAGGCCGGCGATGCGCGCAATGGTGGGCACAGGGATTTCGCGCACGGCATCGCAAAGGTCGCGCAGGCAGGAGATGAAGGCACGTGCGCTCGCCGGTTCGAGTTCGGCCATCTCGAAGATGTTGGCGCCGCCCACGAAGGCCTTGTCGTTGATGCCGCGCAGGACTACCGCTTTGGCGTCGGGCTGCGCCGCGATCCAGCGGCAGGCCTGCGTCACGCCAAGAGTCACGGGCGTGGACAGGATGTTCAGGCTCTTGATGCCCTCGATGTGCAAGGTGTAGATGCCGCGTGCGTCGCGCGTGACGCGGCTGTGCTGGAACTCAGGTATGGCTGTGTTCATGTGTTCGATCTCCGAGTGAATGCCGCTCATGCGGCTGCTTGCAGCAGGCCCAGCGACCGCTGCGTGGTGATGGCCAGGTGGTAGACGCGCTTGAGATACAGGTGGGCGTCGTGCTCCCATGCGAAACCGATGCCGCCATGGACCTGTATGGCGAGCTTGCAAGCCCGCCGGCCGGCGCTTACCGCGAGTCGGTGCGCGGTGCCGGCGAGGTCCGGCGCGAGCGTGCCGTCCGCGGTTGCGCTCAGAAGTGAGCGCAGCGCATACCGGGCGTTGTCTAGCCCCATCCAGGCATCAACCAGTGCGTGCTTGACGGCCTGGAACTGGCCGATCGGTCGGCCGAACTGTTCACGCTCTTTGGCGTAGGCGATCGCCATATCGAGCGATGCGCCTGCCGCGCCCACCAGATGGGCCAGTTCGAAGGTGAAGTGGCGCTGAAGCACCGGCAGCACCACCTGGGATGTCAACGTGCCGGCGGTCACAGCCACCTGACCCAGTCGTCCCAGGCCGATGGTGGGGTCCATGCCCGGCAGCACGGCCACGGTGGACGGCGCATGGCGTTCCAGGCGCCAGGCGCCGTCTTCCACAGGCAGCAGGTGCAGGTATTGCGCGGCCTCGCCGAAATGCTCGATCCAACCGTCGTCCTGTTGCACTGAACTGCACCGCACACTGGCGGGGAAGTCGCGCAGTGGCGACACCAGCCCATCAGCCAGCAGGCTGGCATCAGCTTCCAGCAGCGGCATGAGCAGGAAGGCCGTGCTGGCGTAGGGCAATGTCATCAGCGATCGGCCGGTGATCTCGCCCAGCAGCAGTGTGTGGGCACCGTTCTCCTGCTGAAAGTCTCGGCAGCCGGCGTCGAGCCAGCCACCATCCGCCAGTTCGCTCCACAGCGCCTGCTGTGCTGGTGCGTCGCAGGGCAGGGCCTTGCGCGCTTGGGCAATGGGATGCTGTTCACCCACGAGCCGGCCGAAGGTGGACAACAGAAGGGTTGTCATTTCACTTTGCATGGGCACCTCGGTCTTTGGGCAGTCCGAGCGTGCGCTCGGCCACGATATTGCGTTGGATCTCGGATGTGCCCGCCACGATGGTTTCGGCGCGGGACCAGAGGAACTCGCGGACCACGGCAGCCGGTTCGGGATGGCTGTCGATGGCTTCCGGGCCCAACAGAGCCGACTCACCGAGCAACTCCAAGCGGAACTCCTGAACCTGCTGGCGGGTTTCGCTCCAGAGCAGCTTGAGCATGGCGCCCTCGATGCCGGGTGTTTCACCCGCCGCCACCGCGTCGAGCACTTTGTCCACGCGCGATCGAACGACGCGGCACAGGTCGACGATGGATTGCAGTCGGTGCTCCAGCACATGCCGTTCGGAGGGGGGCACGGCGGCAGCGGCGAGTTCGTCCTGTAACTGTGCCAGTTCCTGCTCGAGCATGACCACGCGCGGCAGGAAGTACACGCCACGCTCGTACTCGGCGGCAGCCATCGCGATGCGCCAGCCTTCGCCCTCGGCGCCCAGTACCTGATTGGCAGGCACCTCGACGTTTTCGAAGAACACCTCGGCGTAGTCGGTCTCACCAGTGAGCTGCCGTATCGGTTCGACGCGAACGCCCGGTGCTTGCATGTCGACCAACATGAAGCTCAGGCCGCGGTGTGCCACGCCGGCAGGATCGGTCCGCACCAGCGCGAAACACCATTTCGCCAAGTGTCCCTGGGTGGTCCAGATTTTGTGACCATCGAGAAGCCAGTGGCCATTCGACTGGCGCGCCGCTCGCGTGCGCACCGAAGACAGGTCGGAGCCCGTGCGGGGCTCGGAGTAGCCCTGGCACCAGATCTCCGTACCGTTGCGGATGCCCGGCAGGAAGCGAGCCTTCTGTTCGGACGTGCCGAACATCAGCAGCGTTGGCGCGAGGATGGCGTGCGCGATGCTGTTGATGGGTTGCGGCGCGCGGTGCCGAGCGCACATCTCATGAAATGCGATGAGCGTGGCAGTCGGCAGGGCGCGGCCGCCCCGGTCCTCCGGCCAGGTCAGGGCCACGAGGTCGGTGTCGCACAGCATGCGGTTCCAGTCCTGCCTGCAGGACGGCGTGTGCGAGGCCGCTTCGGCGTGCTGCGCGCGCAGCAGCGTCAGTGCCTCCCCCAGCCAGGTGGCCGCATCGTCCAGAAAATGGGATGTTCGAATCATGTGGAGGTTTCCTTCAAAGGCGGTGTGCGCGGCAGATCGATCACCGCGACTGGGCCGTCCCGGCGCACGGGTCCGGAGATCCATTCGTGCAGCGCGCTCACGTCCAGGCCCGGCACCAGCGCCCGGGGGGTGGCCGTCTCGCAGATCGAAGACACCGATATCGGTGTAGACCCGATTGACGACGCCGGCACCCGTCAGCGGCAGGGTGCAGTGCGACACGAGGCGCGGCCGGCCTGCGCGCGTGCGCGCTTGCATCATCACCCACAGCGAGCGGGCGCCGATGGCAAGATCCATGGCGCCCCCCACGGAGGGCAGTGGGTCATCGGGGCCGAGCGACCAGTTGGCCAGGTCGCCGCTCGCGGACACTTCGAAGGCGCCCAGCACGCTCACGTCCAGGTGGCCACCGCGCATGATGGCGAACGAACAGGCGTGGTCGAAGATGGCGGCCCCTTCGGTCAAGGCGATGAACTGTTTGCTGGCGTTGATGCGGTCGACATCCGGCGACTCGTCGCCGCCCAGCAGGCGCATGCCGAGAATGCCGTTTTCACTGTGCAGGAACACGCCGTGCTCCACGGCCAGGTAGTCGGTCACCTGCGTCGGCATGCCGATGCCCAGGTTAACCACGGCGTTCTTCGGCAAGTCGCGGGCCACCTGCTTGGCCATCTGTTGACGGTCCAGGCGTTTCATGCGGCATCGTCCTGCAGGAGTCGATTGACGAACAGGCTGGGCGTGATGATCACATCAGGCGCCAACGCACCGAGTGCCACAATCTGCTCGACATCTACGATGGTCGTGGCTGCGCCCATGCACATGATGGGACCGAAGTTGCGCTGCGCGTACCGGTGACGCGACACTAGGGATCGGCGGGGGCAGGACATCGCTCAACGCCGGATCGCCCCCTGCATAGCCACCATCACCGCGGCAGACATTGGTCTGCTCGATGATGGCCACGGGCATTTGCGTGCTGGAGTCAGACAGGATGCGCCGCGTCACGACGATCGCGCCCTTGCCTTCGCCTTTGTCGGCAACGCGGCTGACCGCCATCTGGCAACGCACTTGACCGGCGGCCGTCAGGGGGCTTGGGAAACGCATGCGTTGCTCACCGTGCACCACTTGCTGCCAGGCCACGCCGTGCTCGGGCGAGCGCATCCAGAAGCCCGGATAGGCCAGCACCGACGCTTGGGTCGGCAGCGCGCGCAGGACCTCCTCGTACAGGAACTCCGTTTCGTCGCCCAGCCCCCCCCTCCCCGCCCAGGCCGGCGCCCACACCCAATGCGTACAGGATGGTGGCATCGGCGTCGTAGGTCTGCGCGATCTCCTCGAAGCGAGTGGCCTTCAGGCGGTGGTAGTCCAGCATGGATGTCGCCTCAGACCGGATCCCAGGCGAATACCTGGGCCGAGGTGTCCAGCGGCATGAAGGACGTCTGCAGCGCAGCCATGCCGTGACTGGCGATGGTCTGAGGCGTCCAGCCGTCCGAATGGTGGACCGAGCGCACCGGGCGCGATTGGCTCATGAGGAACATCTCGTTCAACCGGATTGCGAAGATCTGGCCCGAAACATGTGCCGAGGCGTCGGACGCCAGGTAGCAGATGAGGGGTGCGATCGTCTCGGGGCCCATGCTGCGGATCTTCTCGACGTGGCGCGCCTGCTCCGCTGTCTTGGAAGGAATGGTTTCCGTCATGCGGCTCCAGGCCAGTGGCGCGATGCAGTTCGAGCGCACATTGAAGGCGGCCATGTCAAGCGCGATCGCCTTGGACAGACCGACGATGCCTAGCTTGGCCGCGCAGTAGTTGGCCTGTCCCCGGTTGCCGATGACGGCCGAGTTGGACGTCATGTTTATCAGGCTGCCACCACCCTGCCGGCGGAAGTGCTCGGCAGACGCATGGCACAGGTTGAACGTGCCATAGAGATGCACCTTGACCACCGCGTCGAAGTCCTCGGGTGTGAGGCGGTGGAACATCTTGTCGCGTACGATGCCCGCGTTGTTCACCACCGCATCAACGCGTCCATAAGTGTCGATGGCGGCCTCGATGATGCGTTGCGCCGAGGTGTACTCCGACACCGAGTCACCATTGGCCACGGCCTCGCCGCCAGCCTGGCGAATCTCGTCCACCACCTGCTGCGCGCTCTGGCCCACGGAACTCGTGCCATCCAGGCTCAGGCTCAGGTCGTTGACCACCACGCGGGCGCCCTGGGCCGCCAGCGCCATTGCCGCAGCACGTCCGATGCCATTGGCGGCACCGGTCACGACAACCACTTTTTCTTGCAACATGAATTTATCCTCGATGAATGGAAAGTACGGTGCTGGCCTGCGCGCTCAGAACGCCGCCGTTGCCTTGCACCAGCGCGGTAGCGGCACCCGCGACCTGACGCGCACCGCAGTCCGCGCGCAATTGACGCACCGCCTCGACGATGCCGAACAGGCTGTACATGCCTGGATGCACGCACGACAGCCCGCCACCGTTGGTGTTGACCGGCAACGCGCCGCCTGGAGCGATACGGCCATCGGCGACGAACGGGCCGCCTTCCCCTTTTTGGCAGAAGCCCAGATCTTCCAGAAACAGGATGGGGTTGATGGTGAAAGCGTCGTACAGCTGGACGACATCGATGTCGTTGGTCGTGATACCCGCCCGCTCCATCGCCAACGGCCCGGAGATACGGGCGGCGGTTACGGTCAGGTCCTCCATGCAGGCGATCTGCCGGTGCGAATGCGCCATGGCAGTGCCCAGCACATGGACCGGCTTGCGCGGCCCATCCTGGGCAACGTCCGACGCCTGCACCACCACCGCCGCAGCGCCGTCGGTGACCAGGCAGCAGTCGCGCACGGTCAGCGGTGACGAAATCATGCGTGCGCCCAGTACCTCTTCCAGGCTCATCGGCTCGCGGCGCTTGCGGGTTGAGCGCGGCCCACGAGCGGGCCGCCAGTGCCACCTGGGCCAATTGCTCGCGCGTCGTACCGTATTGGTGCATGTGCCGCTGCGCTACCAGTGCGTAGCCCGTGGGCGGATTGAACGGTGCGTAAGATTCCTCGAACGGAAAGGGGTCCAGTTGCGCGCGAACGGGGGAGGTCGCGGCGATGCTGCCCCCACTGCGTGGCGTGGCGCCATAGGCGATGACCACGTTGCGGCACAGGCCGGCCCGAATCGCGGCTGCGGCGATTGACAAGTGCCCCACGAAGGAGGCGCCGCCGATGCCAGTACTTTCGGAGAATGCGGGCCGTATGCCCAGGTACTCCGCCAGTTTGACCACCCACATGGAAGACGAGAGGCTGGCGCTCATGAGGCCGTCCACTTGGCTCATTTGCAAACCGGCGTCCTTGACCGCAGCGTGCACAGCCAGAGAAGTTGCCTCAAGATCTGTCAAGCCACCGGCATCGCCGATGGCCGCGGTCGCGCAACCTGTGATGGCGACGCTGCCGCGCAATGATGTGTCCCAGTGGTTCATGTCGTCATCCTTCGAAACACCACGCGTGGCTTGTCTTCCAAGCGGTCGATAGATGCCTGCACGCGCAGGCCAATCTGCAGATCCGCGGCGCATGCGTCGAGCAGCGTGGACATCATGCGGGAGCCGTCGTCCATGTCGACCAAGATAACGTTGCGTCCAGGCGTCTTGCTGGAGGCAGGAATCTCCGAGTGGCTATAGAGCGTGCCGACCCCGGTGCTCGGGCGCCATTCGTGGTCGGCACCGTGGCAATGTGGGCAGTGCGGGCGCGGGAAAAAGAACGCACGCGCACACGCCTTACACCATTGAACTTCGAAGCGCCCTTGGACCAGCGCGGCATGGAAGCGCGCTTCAGGCGAAGCACTGGGCTCACTCATCTTTGACACCCGCTTCGGTAACGACAGACTTCCATTTGGCGAGCTCCGCTTCGACGAAAGCCCAGTACTTGGGCAGATCCAGGTCGCCAGGTTCGGATCCGGTGGAGTGGATGTACTCCCGAGTGGCGGGCTGGTCGATGGCGGCGCGCATCTCGCGATTGAGCAACTCCAGAATGGGCTGCGGGGTCCCCGCTGGCGCATAAACGCCGACCCAGGTGGATAGATCGAAGTTGTGAAAACCCAGCTCGTTCAATGTCGGGACATTTGGGTAACGTATCAGCCGCTGAGCGGAAGCCACCGCCAGCGGAAGAACCTTTCCGGATTCCAGATAGACATTGGCAGTGACTGACTCCGAAATGCCGAATGGCACGTGACCAGCAATCAGGTCGGCCATGGCCGGCCCGGCACCGCGGTAGGAAATGTGATTCAGCGGCAGTCCGCTCTGCTTGCGCAGCAGCTCGCCGACAATGTGTGGCGCGCCGCCGGTACCGGCCGTTCCGTAGCTGATTGATGATTCAGTCTTGGCGTACGCCTGAAACTGTGCAAAGTTCTTGATGCCCTTGTTCGCGTTGACCAGTAGAAAATTGGGGCTTACAGCCAGAAGTGCCACAGGCGCGAAGGACTTGCGGGCGTCGTAGGGCAACGACTTCAACGCAGGATTGATGACATGGCTAGTGGCCCCCACCAGGACGGTGTAGCCATCTGGCGCTTGACGACGGACGTAGTCCGTCGCGATTTGGCCGGTAGCCCCCGCCCGGTTCTCGACGATGAACGGCCTTCCCAGCTTTGACTGCAGCGTGGCCGCAATGCGGCGGGTGAGGATATCCGTCATCCCGCCCGGCGCGTACGCCACCACCAGCGTTACTGGTTTATCCGGATAGTCACTCGCCTGGGACGCCGATGCCATCAGGCCCACCAGGCTGAAGACCGCGAGGGTTTTGAGTTTCATCTTTGTTGCCTCTGAACCCACGCCAATGTGGGCAAGATTGATTGAATGGATCGCCGGATGAAGTGAACTGCAATGCGCTCTTGCCATCCGAATTCAAATTTTGGGCACCCTGTTTCATTCCGGCAATTGATTAATTGTCATGGTGCAATCTTGTTTTGGAATGTATTTAAGTCTCCCGATCTCAATCTGTAAGCGCGGCAGGTTTCGCGGCTGGTCTGTCGATTGGCCGAAAAGGCCCCTCGGTGCAGGTGGCCGCCGGCCTGATGCAGTGCGCGCGGCGCTGGCTATCGCCCAACACCACCATCGACGGGCACGCGCTCCGTGCTCAAGTTCATCGCCACCTGGCTCACGGCCTGGTGCGGCGTGCCGGGCGGCATCTTCGCGCTCTCGCCGTCTATAAGTGCGGACATCGGCAATGCCGTAGGGTAGATGGTCAGCAGCGATCTCGGCCCCGCGTTGATTGCTCTGGGTATGGCCGGCTTTCTGGCCGCGGTGACGCAGGCACCACTCACCGCGTTCATCATCGTGATGGAGATGGTCGACGGGCACGCGATGGTGCTGAGCCTGATGGCCGGGGCCCTGCTGGCCAGCCTGATCTCCCGCATGATCAGCCGCCCGCTCTATGACTCGCTCGCCGAGCATATGCTCGGCAAGGCCATCGCCACGTCGGACCCGGTGCACTCGTCATCATCGACGTAGGTGCGCTGAGCGATTGCAGTCCGGAGCCGCATCACAAAGATCCCACCGCTCGCATTGCTGGCGAGCGACCTCCACCGCAGCCATCAACTCGGCCGTCAGTGCAGAGTCTTGGTACCCGCCCCTTGTGATTCGGTCGACGTCTTGCAGGACGGCCTCAACGGCAACCGCCGTGGACTGCCAGCGATGCGGCAACAGCTCACCGACGAGTCGGATTTCTTGTGTGGGCAACGGGCTCGACCCATACCAGTATCTCAAGGACGTACTGAAGCGCTTGGAGCCTATGACACCAAAGCGTGCCACGAGGCCATCGCCGGTCGACAGGCTGCGGCGATCATCCGCACACGCAGGAACGCCAAGCCTTGGGCGGATGGCAAAGCTGGGGCGCAGGCAAACCGCTACTTGGTCGCGCTCTTCAAGAGGCTGCCGCTGGCGCAAACGGCCGACGACTACGAAGCGCTGCTGCCATGGAATATCGAGCTGGCCACCGCATAGGCCGGCCTCTGCGCGGCGCTCGCAAGGGCGTGGTTTATTGATCGCTTACGTTTTACGTGGGTCAGTCTTAGACGGAAATTACTGGGTTTAGAGGGTCAATTTTCGGCGGCAATCAACACTCACTGTGATTCATTAGCACCCCCGACAGTTTTCCCTTCAGCCATCATGGATGACACAACACCCAGTTTTCAGTTCCTCCTCTGAAAACCTGATTCATTCCCAGGAACCATCCGAATAATCCATAAGCTCCTCTTATCGATCAGGTCTGAAAATCTTGATGGAATTCGGTGCACCGCACTGCCATCATCCCCCTCGACAGACAGGGCATGCACGGCACCGCACCGTGGACGAGACAACCCATGTGGCGCCTTGCAGGCGACACGATCGATGAGGAGCAGATGGCAACACTTGCATCGAATCTGGCACCCGCCAGCCCCGCGTACACGCGCAACAAAGCCCACATGCTGGACCTCGTGGAGCAGGTGCGCGCGCTCGAGCAGCGCGCGGTCCTGCGCTCGGCGCGTTCGGCTGCCAACTTTCACGAGCGCGGCAAGCTGCTGCCCCGTGAACGGCTCGCCCATCTGCTGGACCCAGGCCGCCCCTTTCTCGAACTGATGACGCTGGCGGGCTACTGCGGCATCGAAGACCGCGACCCGGCCACCAGCATCCCGGGCAGCGCACTGATCGTGGGCATCGGCCACATCTCGGGCGTGCGCTGCATGGTCGCCGCCAACGACGCGGGCATCAGTGCCGGCGCGATGCAGTCGCTCACCGGCCAGAAGCTGATCCGTGCGCAGGAGATCGCGCTCGCGCACAAGCTGCCCTTCGTGCAGCTGGTGGAAAGCGCGGGCGGCAACCTCAAGAAGTACCGCGTCGAGCGCTTCATCGTCGGCGGCGGCATGTTCTACAACCTCGCGCGGCTGTCGGCGGCAGGGCTGCCGGTGATCTCGCTGATCCACGGCTCGTCAGCCGCCGGCGGCGCCTACCTGCCGGGCCTTTCCGACTACGTGGTCATGGTGCGCCAGCAGGCGCGCGCCTTTCTCGCGGGGCCCGCGCTGCTCAAGGCGGCCACGGGTGAAGAAGCCACTGAGGAAGAACTCGGCGGCACCGACATGCACGCGCGCGCCTCGGGCCTGGCCGACTACGTGGCCGAGAACGACCTGGACGGCATCGCGCGCATCCGCGACATCCTGCGCTCGATCGGCTGGACCGACACCGCGGTATTGCCTCCTTCGCCCATCCGTCCACCGCGCCATGACCGCGAAGACCTGCTGGGCGTGATGCCCGCTGACGCTCGCACGCCGGTGGACATGCGCGAAGTCATCGCGCGCCTGGTCGACGACTCGGACTTCCACGAGTTCAAGCAGCTGTATGGCGCACCCACCGTGTGCGGCTACGCCACTGTGCACGGCCAGCCGGTCGGCATCCTCACCAACAACGGGCCGCTCGATCCGGCGGGCGCCACCAAGGCTGCTGAGTTCATCCAGCTGTGCGTGCAGTTGGACCGCCCAATCCTGTTCCTGCAGAACATCACCGGCTTCATCGTCGGCCGCGCGCACGAAGAGGCCGGGATGATCAAGCACGGCGCCAAGCTGATCCAGGCGCTGTCGAACGCGCCCGTGCCGCGCATCACG
>Ga0081606_1000275_pt1 | contig 24695 bp, 22 predicted proteins | sample EareggfetidaYelm_FD_71127 | JGI IMG/M metagenome (GOLD analysis project Ga0081606, IMG submission 71127) | Earthworm egg capsule microbial community from the University of Washington, USA - E. fetida Yelm (SPADES assembly) (version 2) | ecosystem: Host-associated > Annelida > Reproductive system... | reverse complement strand
GCCGATGGTACTGCAGGGGAGACTCTGTGGGAGAGTAGGACACCGCCGGACATTTTTCCGAAAGGCCACCCGAAAGGGTGGCCTTTCGTCGTTGTGCCGTCGCGTTTTTGGCGTTGCACAGTGCTTCATTGAGGACTGCTGGGGAGTGTCTTGTATGTGAGTGACCGGCGTGGTCTACGGTAGAGACGCATCTCATGACACAGGTAAGGGAAGTTTGTGACCGAATCGCGGCAAGAGGCTCAGGGCCAGGATGACCCGACCAGCGCAACACCTAACCGGCGGAGCGGACAACCTGGTCATCGCCCTGCGGGTTTTGTTGCTCGCGCGGACGGTGTCTCGAATGATCGGGGTAGGGGGAGTGATCCGCGTGACCGGTCAGAGAATTCGGACGGACGGACGGGTAGCGGGACAGGAAAACGTTACGGTGACCGCCGGGTAGAACGACCGGTTAACGCTCGATCCGGTGGGAGTCGATCCGGTGGGAGCGGATCCGGTGAGCGCCGATCCGGTGGGAGTGGATCGAGTGGGAGTCGATCCGGTGGGAGTGGATCGAGTGGGAGTCGATCCGGTGGGAGTGGATCGAGTGGGAGTCGATCCGGTGGGAGTGGATCCGGTGAGCGCCGATCCGGTGAGCGTCGATCAGATGAGCGCGGAACGAACGAGAACCGTTCGATCGCTGAGCGCGGAAGAGCGCCTCTGGGCAGGGAATCGTCGACGCGCCACGAGGACCCGATCATTCTCGATGACATCCAGCCGAGAGATCTTGATCGAGGCGCGCGCGCTGAACTAAAACCGCTGACGAAAGAGAACGCCGATTGGGTTGCGCGGCACCTGGTCGCGGCATCCCGAGCTCTGGAAACGGATCCACACCTGGCACACCGGCACGCGCTGGCTGCGGCGAGGCGAGCGGGCCGTATAGCGGTGGTGCGCGAGACGCTCGGAATTACCGCCTACGCGACGGGAGACTTTGGGCTTGCGGTTCGAGAGTTTAGAACATTTCGGCGGATTTCTGGGCGCAACGACCAGATTGCGTTGTTGGTTGACAGCGAACGAGGCATTCAGCGGCCCGATCGGGCGCTGGAGACAGGGCGTGCCGTAGATCGGAGCACGCTTTCGCGGGAGGTGCAGGTAGCGCTTGCGATTGCGTTGTCGGGCGCTCGACTCGACCTCGGACAGATAGCGCTGGCACTGTCTGAGCTGGAAATTCCGCAGCTTGATCCAGACCGAGCCTTTTCCTACAGTCCGGATTTGTTTCGAGCCTATGCAGAGGTGCTCACCGAACTCGGAAGAACCGGTGAAGCCTCGACATGGCTCGAACGAGCCGAGCGCGCGGAGGAGGTGCTTGAGTTGAAGTCCGATGATGTCGTCGTCATTGTAGAGATAGGTGATGAGGGTGACGAGGACGAGGACGAGGGCGGTGAGGGTGTCGGTGGTGATGGTGATGGTGGTGGTGGTGATGTCGGTGTCGATGGTGGTGTTGAGGGTGATGCTGTCAGCGGTGGTGAGGGTGGTGGTAGTGCCGAGGCCAAGAGGGGAAAGAGCGACGTCAGTGTCGGTGGCTGGAACCAAACCGACCGAGCATCGAGGCAAGACCTGGGAACGAGCCAGCATGGAGACGGCAATGGTGGTGATGTATCTGATGCTGACGGCGCGCTGAGGGCAGCGCGGCGCGGAGATAACCTGCTGGGCGGGGCATCCGTTGCTGGAACGCCGCTGTTCGGAGTGGATGCGGTGTTTGCTGACCTGGATGGTGTGGTGTACGCGGGTGCGAGGGCCATTCCAGATGCTGTTGAGAGCCTACGAAAAGTGGCGGTGCGAATGCCGGTGGGATATATCACCAACAACGCCTCCCGCAGTGACAGCACGGTCGCGGCACACCTGCGTGAGTTGGGGTTGGATGTCGCGCCCGAACACGTTGTCACCTCACCGCAGGCCGCCATGCGGTTGCTGGCCGAACACGTTGCCGCACCCGCGCGCGTGCTTGTGGTCGGTGGGGAGGGAATCGTCACCGAGCTGGAACGGCTCGGATACGTCGTTGTCCGCTCTGCCACCGAGCAACCAGATGCCGTCGTGCAGGGGTTTGCACCGGAGGTGGGGTGGCGTGATTTGGCGGAGGCTGCGTTCGCGCTGCGCTGCGACGAAGCATCCGGTCGGCCTGGAATCCCGTGGATCGTGACGAATATGGACTGGACGATCCCCGTTGCCGGGGGTATCGCTCCGGGTAACGGAACGCTCGTATCGGCGGTGCACACGGCGGCGGAACGGATGCCACTGGTCGCGGGAAAGCCGGAGACGCCGATTTTTGTGGAGGCGTGCAGCCGGTTTGGAGTGAGAACTCCGCTCATGATCGGGGATCGACTGGACACCGACATCCTCGGAGCTCATCGAGCTGGGCTGGTGAGCGCGCTTGTTTTGACAGGAATTGACGGTGCCAAACAGGTGCTATCGGCGGATGCGGCGAGTCGGCCACGGTACATTCTCGGCACTCTCGCCGAACTGCACGAGGCCTACCCCTTGACAACCGTCGCCGCTGATGCGACGGTCACGGTCGGTCGAGCCCGAGTGCGGGTGGAGGGACGGCGGGTTGTCATCATCAACAGTGGGCAGAACAAACTCGACCTCTTGCGAGCGGGATGCCGGGCAATCTGGAATTCGTCGGTGGGCATTCACAGCATGGATGTCCCGGAAGAGCTATATCGTTAGTCGGCCGACACGGCAGCCGCCCCGAATTCCGGTGCGACTGGTCAGCGGATCGACCGAGACCCACAAAACCAGTAGCGTTGAGCAATGACCGAAAATGCGCACACAGTCGAGAACAACCCAGGCCGAATCGACGAATTTGCGGGCGCGGAGGGTGACCCAGACAACGATGTGGTGAGCTCAACTCACGAAGCGGTTCGCGCGATCAGTGAGCTCCCGCTCGCGGAGCAGGCCGCACAGTTTGAGGCCTTGGCAGATCAGCTCCGTGCCGAGCTGGAGCGCCCGGACCCGCGACCAGCCTAGATGAACGGGAGTGAACGAGTGGGTGCTCTTCCTGCGACTGAAGCGAGGATAGTGGGGGCGCCCGTTGGCGCGGGATCAGGAGGCGATTCTCTCGAGAGTGAACCGGAGTGCTGGTTCGGCCCGGGAACGGGTGTTCTCGGAGGTGGTTCTCTCGAGGGTGAACAGGAGGGAACATTGGATAGTGACGAAGCCGGGTCGGCGCGCGTAGGGCAACGGCTCGATGCTCTGCTCGCCCAGCGGGGTCTTGCACGCTCCCGCACGCACGCAACCGCGTTGATCGCGGCGGGCCTGGTCACGGTGGACGGACATCCCGTCACCAAGAATTCCTACCGCGTGCCCGCGAGCAGCGCGGTCGCGGTCGCGGCATCCGATCACTGGGTCAGTCGGGCGGCGCTCAAGCTTATCGCGGCACTGGATGCGTTTGCCGTCGATCCGCGCGCACGGGTGGTGCTCGACGCCGGGGCATCCACCGGGGGATTTTCGCAGGTGCTCTGTGAGCGAGGCAGTCGGAGAGTGCTCGCGGTGGATGTCGGCCACGGTCAGTTTTCATCGCAGTTGCGTGGCACAGCTGGCCTTGTCGTTGTGGAGGGCTGCAACGTGCGCGAACTCACCGCTGAACGCCTCGCTGCCCTGACGGGCGAGGCCGAGCGCCCCTCGCTTGTCACCGCGGACCTCTCGTTCATCTCGCTGACCACAGTACTGCCTGCCCTGTGCGCGACGGCCACGGCGGCCGCTGATTTTGTGCTGCTCATCAAACCTCAGTTCGAGGTGGGGCGAAGCGGGGTGCGTGAGGGGATCGTGCGAGACCCGGCACTGCGAGCCGCTGCCGTTATGAGTATTCTGCGGGCAGCCTATGATCTGGGCCTGAACACGGTGGGAGTCTGCGCGTCATCGATCGTGGGCGAACACGGGAACCATGAATACTTCGTGCACCTGGCACGATTCGGTGGCGTGGCACCGAACGAGTGGATGTCCCGGGTCGAGTCGCTCGCGGGCCAGGTGCCCCTCCCACGGAGGGGGTGATCGGTCTAAAACTATCGATATCCAAACCCATTATAAAACGCCCCTCCCACGGAGGGGGTGATCGGTCGGGTATCGATCGTCTCCACACCCGTCCTCCACAGTTCGGCACCGTGGTCCACAGTGCAGCTTGCCGTGCCGACTGACGCTGTGAGTCGGGATCTCCGACAGAATAGAACCGGAAGGGTGCCCGGGTATGGCACGCTACCACCCACTCGACTAGGAGGCACCCCGAGGTGACAGGCCCCCGCCACTTCCTCATCGTTGCTCACACGCGCCGCCAAACGGCGCTGGATGCCACGGCGGCGGTGTGTGCGCAGTTGCGCGGGGCCGGAGGCATCCCGGTTATTGCTGATGATCAGTGGGATGCGCTCGTGGCCACAGAACCCGATCTCGCGGATGCTGCCCGTCGGCTGGGAGAGGTCACGGCCGAAGACATTGAGCTTACGATTGTGCTTGGTGGCGACGGCACCATCCTCGGCGCGGCGGAGCTTACGCGCGGGTTGCCCGCACCGCTGCTCGGTGTGAATCTCGGTCACGTCGGCTTCCTCGCGGAAGCCGAACGCGAAGACCTCAACACGACCGTTGAACGGGTGCTTGCCCACGACTACACCGTCGAGGAACGGATGACACTCTGGGTGCGCGCCAAAGTGGACTCGGAGGTTGTATTCGAGAGCTGGGCGCTCAACGAAGTGACGGTCGAGAAAGCCGAGCGGGAACGGATGCTCGAGGTTGTCATTGAGGTTGATCGGCGTCCGCTGTCGAGCTTCGGATGCGACGGGGTCGTCATGTCCACCCCCACAGGATCCACCGCCTACTCCTTTTCGGCCGGTGGCCCCGTGGTGTGGCCGAGCGTGGCTGCACTGTTGCTCGTGCCGCTCAGCGCACACGCACTGTTTGCCCGGCCGCTCGTGGTCGGTCCGGAGTCCTCACTCGCGGTGGAAATACTGGAGCGAACCGAGGCGTCCGCGGTGATGTGGTGTGACGGGCGGCGAACCTTTGACCTGCCGCCGGGCGCGCGCGTGGTGGTGCGACGATCAGATATCCCGGTTCGGCTGGCGCGACTGCATCGAGCACCGTTCACCGACCGACTGGTCAATAAGTTTCAATTGTCGGTGTCGGGCTGGCGAGGGCCGGTCGATCGTGATTGAGAGAATGCCCCGTGATTGAAGATATTGGCATCCGCGACCTTGGTGTCATTGCCGAGGCAACGCTGCCGCTCGGCCCTGGGTTCACGGCCGTTACCGGCGAAACCGGGGCCGGTAAGACGATGGTTATCACCGCGATTGGACTGTTACTCGGGGCGCGTGGCGATGCCGGAGTTGTGCGTGCGGGGGCCGGGCAGGCGTGGGTGGATGGACGGTGGCGGCTTTCTGCCGGTGACCGCGCCGACCGGATTTCAACCCGGGTGCAAGAAGCCGGCGGTGAGTTCGAGGATGACGAATTGATCCTCGGGCGTGCGCTCATGGCAGAGGGTCGCAGCCGTGCGGTTGCGGGTGGTCGCACAGTTCCCCTTGGCGTGCTCGCCGAAATCGGGGACGACCTTGTTGTCGTGCACGGCCAAGCCAATCAACAGCGGCTTCGATCCGGTGCCGCTCAGCGCGAGGTGCTAGACCGGTTTGGGGGGCCACCCCTCCACCGTGTGCGTGCCGAGTATGAACGGGCATACGCCGAATGGCGTACAGCCGCCGATGAACTCGCGCGGTTGACAGAGGCGCATGACGAACGCACTCGTGAAGCGACCGAACTCCGACTCGCGCTCGACGAGATTGAGCGGCTCGACCCACAACCGGGAGAGGATACTGAGCTACGCGACCGCGCCATCCGACTGGAGAGCCGGGAAGAGCTCCGACTCGCCGCCGCGCAGGCGCACGATCTGCTCTCTAGCCAGTCGGTGGCCGATGACGCGCCCGACGCGCTTGGGCTGCTGGAAGCATCCCGCCGCCACCTGGAACGGGTGAGCGGGCACGACGCTGCGCTCACCCCGATTGCTGAAACTCTCTCAACCGCCCGGTACCTCGTTGCTGATGCCGCAACCGACCTTGCGAGCTACCTCACCAACAATGAGGCAGACGGCACACAAGAACTCGACACCGTGCAGAATCGGCGGGCAGAACTGTCGGCCGTGATCCGCCGGTACGGCACTCTCGACGAGGTGCTGGCATTTCGGGATGTCGGCGGCGGGCGCCTCCTCGAACTGGACAGCGACGACGACCGCATCGCGCACCTCACCACCTCCGTGGCGACGCAGTTTGCGCACCTCAGCGACCTCGCCGCGCAGCTCACGGAGCTTCGCGCCGCCGCCGCCGAGCATCTTGCGTCGGCCGTAACCGAGGAACTGGCTGTGCTCGCGATGCCCGATGCGCAGATGAGCGTGGTGGTGGAGGCATCCGATGATCTGCACAGCCACGGCCGCGATAGCGTCGCGATGCTACTAAAGCCGCACCCCGGGGCCGATCCGCGCCCGATTGCGCGGGGTGCCTCCGGTGGTGAACTGTCTCGAGTCATGCTCGCCATTGAGGTTGTCATTGCCGGAACCGATCCGGTGCCGACGTTTGTGTTTGACGAAATCGATGCGGGGGTCGGTGGTGGTGCCGCGATTGAAATCGGTCGGCGGTTAGCCCGGCTCGCCCAGACATCCCAGGTCATTGTCGTGACCCACCTTGCACAGGTTGCGGCGTTTGCCACCAACCACCTCAGCATCGTGAAGGGTAGCGACGGAACAGTGACAACCTCGAGTGTCCGCCGATTGCGCGGAGCTGACCGCGAATCAGAAATGGCGCGATTACTGTCGGGACTCACCGACTCAGCGAGCGGACTTGAACACGCGCGCGAACTCCTGGCCATCGCGGGGAGTCGTTCCACCGACTCGAACACGTGAGCTAGACTAAAAGCCCGTGGCCGATCATCGCAGCGGAAATCGTTCGGGAGAGAGCGTGACGAAGCATGTCTTCGTCACAGGGGGCGTCGTATCATCGCTCGGCAAGGGACTCACGGCTGCCAGCCTCGGCAGCCTGCTTACCGCGCGTGGCCTCCGCGTGGTCATGCAAAAACTTGACCCCTACCTCAACGTTGACCCGGGCACAATGAACCCGTTTCAGCACGGTGAGGTCTTCGTCACCGACGATGGCGCCGAGACTGACCTGGATATTGGGCACTACGAACGCTTCCTCGACATCAACCTCAGCCAAGCCGCAAACGTCACCACCGGCCAGGTCTACTCCGCTGTCATCGCAAAGGAGCGCCGTGGTGAATACCTCGGTGACACCGTCCAGGTCATCCCGCACATCACCGATGAAATCAAACACCGGATGCGTCTGCAAGCAACCGAAACTCCACAGCCCGATGTCATCATCACCGAAATCGGGGGCACGGTCGGCGACATTGAGTCGCAGCCTTTTATCGAAGCTGCCCGGCAGGTGCGACATGAGCTCGGTCGCGGCAGTGTGTTTTTCGTGCACGTATCGCTTGTTCCCTTCATGGGGGCCTCCGGCGAACAGAAAACCAAACCCACGCAACACTCGGTTGCCGCGCTGCGCTCGATCGGAATCCAACCCGATGCCCTCGTGCTGCGCAGCGATCGACCCGTGACCGACCTGAACAAACGTAAGATCGCGCTCATGTGTGACGTTGACGAAGCCGCCGTCGTCAATGCGGTGGATGTCCGCTCCATCTACGACATCCCCGGAATGCTGCACGACCAGGGCCTTGACGCATACCTCATCGATGCACTCGGCCTCGCCCAGAAGGCGGACGAGGTGGACTGGTCAGGTTGGACCGAGTTGCTCAACGTTGTTCACTCACCCAAACACGAGGTGCAGATCGGACTCGTCGGAAAATACATCGACCTACCGGACGCCTACCTCTCGGTGAGCGAGGCCCTGCGCGCCGGTGGGTTTGCCAACGACACCAAGGTCGATATTTGGTGGGTCGCCTCCGATGAGTGTGAGACTCCGGATGGCGCGGCGCGTGCGCTTGCTCGTCTTGACGGTATTTGCGTGCCCGGTGGGTTCGGAGTGCGGGGAATCGAGGGGAAACTCGGAGCACTCCGATTTGCGCGGGAAAATAAAATACCGGTGCTCGGTCTGTGCCTGGGACTGCAGTGCATGGTTATCGAGTACTCCCGAAATATGGTGGGGCTGCCCGCGGCATCCTCGAGTGAATTTGATCCGGACACACCCGACCCTGTTATTGCGACGATGGCCGAACAGGTGGACATTATTGCAGACGGAGACCTCGGGGGAACCATGCGACTGGGACTCTACCCGGCCGAATTGGCACCCGGATCAGTTGTCGCTGAGCTCTACGGCACGACGGTGGTGCAGGAGCGACACCGCCACCGCTATGAGGTCAATAACGCCTACCGCGACCGGATTACGGAGGCCGGATTATTCTTCTCAGGACTTTCACCCGACCGAAACCTCGTGGAATTCGTAGAGCTTCCCCGCGATGTGCACCCCTACTACGTAGCGACGCAAGCACACCCCGAGCTACGGAGTCGGCCAAATAGATCGCACCCACTCTTCCGCGGACTGGTCGCGGCGGCGTTGGAGCGGCATCAGTCCAGCCAACTCTTTGACGTCAGCGACGAGGAATGATCCGAGCCGTCGGCGAGGCAGTGGACGCTGCGGGCGAGGTGAGCGACGAACCGGCAACGGTGCCCGTACAGGCGAGTGAGCGGGCGTTTACGGGGGCGGTGTGGGACATCCAGCGCGAAACTTTTTGGTATCGCAACACCGCCATCACCCGGGACTTCGTGGCGCACACCGGTGCTGTTGGTGTGCTGGCACTGGATGAGAACAACCGGGTGTTGCTCATCAAACAGTATCGACACCCGGTGCGGGCGCGGCTGTGGGAGATTCCGGCAGGACTGCTCGACATCGCGGGGGAGCCACCGCTTGTGGCCGCGCAGCGGGAACTGGCCGAGGAAGCGGATGTTGTGGCATCCGACTGGGCTGTACTGGTCGATATGGCGACATCGCCGGGCGGCTCGAACGAACGGATCCGGATCTATCTGGCACGCGGACTCACCGCCGCAGCTGCGAGCTTCCCGCGGGAAGCCGAAGAGGCGGACATCCAGACCCGGTGGGTGCCGTTAGACCGGTGCATAGACGCCGTGCTAACTCGACGGATTCACAATGGCCCGCTGTGCTGTGCCGTGTTGGCCGCTGCTGCGGCACAGGCGCGAGACTGGCGTACCCTGGGGGCAGCGGATGAGCCGTGGCCGACATGATCACCGGGTGTGATGTGAGTGGCGGCGCTCTACCGGGGAGGACACCGCTGAGGTTCGCGTGACCGGTCGTGATCGGGTTGAGGACTACCTGCGCCACCTGGCTGTTGAACGGGGGCGGGCGCGCAATACACTCGTGTCGTATCGGCGCGATCTGCGGATCTACCAGGACTGGTTATCGAGCACTGGCTGGTCATTCGACGCCATCGGGGAACAACAGCTCACCGACTTTGTGCGCTACCTCGGGGCGGAGCGGGAGCCTGCGCTCGCGACGAGCTCTGTTGCTCGCATCCTCTCGGCGGTGCGCGGGCTGCACCGGTTCCTCACCGAGGAGGGAGTGACGGTTGTGGATGCCGCGAGTCAGGTGCGCCCGCCAAAACTACCGCGCCGACTGCCGAAGGCGATCCCCGTCGAAGAGGTCACCCGCCTGCTCGCGGCGGCTGCCGGAGATGACCCCGTCTCGCTGCGCAACACAGCCCTGTTAGAACTGCTGTACGCGACCGGAGCGCGGGTTTCGGAGGCGGTCGCGCTCAACGTGGATGATCTCCTTGAGGAAGAGGTCATCCGACTCTTCGGGAAGGGCGGAAAGGAACGGATCGTGCCGCTTGGCAGCTACGCTCGCCGAGCACTCGAGGCGTACCTCGTGCGGGCCCGGGCCGTGTTTATCGCGCGCGGAACCGAGCGGGCACGGCGAACTCCGGGTGACACCGCAGCGCTCTTCCTCGGTGCGCGCGGGGCACGGATGTCGCGGCAGAGTGCGTGGGAGATCATCCGTGATGCGGCCGAGGCGGTTGGGGTGGCGGCATCCCCCCACACCCTGCGACACTCGTTTGCGACGCATGTGCTCGAGGGCGGAGCCGATGTGCGGGTCGTGCAGGAACTTCTTGGGCACGCCTCCGTCTCGACAACGCAGATTTACACGCTCGTGACCGCGGACACGCTGCGGGAGATGTACCTGATGGCGCACCCGCGGGCGCGGTAACGAACGCGCTCTCGATAGAATATCCGAGACATCCGTGCGGATGCCACCGAACGGTAGGAGAGACACGTGGCTCAAGGAGTGCAAGGACAGACGGGCAACGCGTCAAAGACCGAGGGTGGTCGCAGCGCGTACGATGTGTTCCCCACCCCCGAACCGTTGTCATCGCACGGGCCGGCCCGGATCATCGCGGTGTGTAACCAGAAGGGTGGCGTCGGCAAGACCACCACGACGATCAACCTGGGTGCAAGCCTTGCCGAGTACGGGCGGCGCGTGCTGGCCGTTGATTTTGACCCGCAGGGTGCTCTCTCAGCAGGGCTCGGTGTGCAAACCCACGATGTGCCCACAATTTACGAGCTGCTTCTCTCGCGCCAGACACCCCCCGCGAGTGCCGTGCAAACCACGCGGGTGCCCAGATTGGACGTCATTCCGGCCAATATTGACCTCTCGGCTGCAGAGGTTCATCTTGTCTCCGAGGTTGCGCGGGAACAGATCCTCGCGGGCGTACTGCGTCGGCTCGCGCCCGACTACGACGTTATCCTCATTGACTGCCAACCCTCGCTGGGGCTACTGACCGTCAACGCGCTCACGGCGAGCCACGGTGTGCTCATCCCGCTCGAGTGCGAGTACTTTGCGCTGCGCGGGGTGGCCTTGCTCATCGAAACGATCGAGAAGGTGCGTGAGCGGCTCAACCCCGCTATTACGCTCGACGGTATTCTTGCCACCATGTACGACGCTCGCACTCTCCACTCCCGCGAGGTGCTCGAGCGAGTCGGGGAGGCATTCGGTGACCAGGTTCTGGAAACCGTCATCACCCGCACGGTCAAGTTCCCGGATGCTACGGTTGCCGCCGCTCCGCTTACCGAGTTCGCGCCCGAGCACTATGCCGCGCAGGCCTATCGGCAGCTCGCACGCGAACTGCTCGTGCGCGGCGCAGTGGCCTGAGGTATCCCGAGTGCCACCGCCGCGCCTACGTGAGAAGTATGTGACCATCGTGAGCGACAACACCCTCGTCGGGAGTGATCCGAGCGGGACAGGTGATGTCTTCACCGACGAACCACAGCCCGGGTGGAGTGATGCTTCGCCCGAACCGGGCTGTGAGTCGGGGTTTTACGTTGCTCTCTCGAACTTTGAGGGCCCGTTTGACCTGCTCCTGAGCCTCATCACCAAGCACGAGCTTGACATCACCGAGGTCGCGCTCTCGCGCGTTACGGACGAATTCATCCACTACCTGAAGGGCCTGGATGCTGCGGAAGAGCTTGATCATGCCTCCTCGTTCCTCGTCGTTGCCGCCACCCTGCTCGACCTGAAGGTTGCGGGTTTGCTCCCGCAGGGTGAACTGGTTGATGCTGAGGACGTCGCCCTGCTGGAGGCGCGTGATCTGCTCTTCGCGCGGTTGCTGCAGTATCGGGCGTTCAAGGAGGTATCCCGCTGGTTCGCGGAACACTTTGAACACGAAGCGCGACGGCATCCGCGGGTCGTGCGGTTGGAGGAGAAGTTTCGCCGCCGGGCACCCGAGGTGCAGTGGACACACAGCCCGGAGGATTTCGCAGCGGTGGCGGTGCTCGCACTGGCACCTCGCACCATCCCTACGATTGGCCTCGACCACCTCCACGCACCGCTCGTGTCACTGCGGGAACAGGCGGCTCATGTTGTCGCGATTTTGCGACGGCGCGAGCGCATCACATTTCGACAGATCATCGCGGGAGTTACCGCAACGGGGGTCGTTGTGGCGCGGTTTCTTGCGGTGTTGGAACTGTACCGTACCGGCGCGATCCGGTTCGAGCAGGTGGAACCGCTCGGCGAATTGACGATCAGTTGGGCGGCCGAATCGTGGTCAGAAGCTGAACTAGAAAACCTGGGTGGCGATTATGACGAGTAAGACAACGGATGACCCCGTAGACGCAGAGGTGTCGGTGTCAACACCGCTGGATGTCCCGGGACAACCACCGCTCGATCTGGACCGAGCGGTAGAGGCCATCCTGTTTATTGCGGATGAACCGCAGTCGGTCGTTCAGATTGCCGCCGGGGTTGGTCGGCCCGTCGCCGAGGTGCGGCTGGCGATCGAACACCTGCGTGCCGACTGCGACGGAGAACCGGCGATCGACTCAGCGTCGGGTCGGGGCATCCAGCGGGCCTTTGAGCTGCGGGAAGTGGGGGGTGGCTGGCGCTACTACGTGCGTCCGATTTATGACCAACTTGTTGCCGATGTCGTGTGCGCTCAGTCAAGTTCGCGGCTGTCACAGGCTGCGCTCGAGACACTGTCGGTTATCGCCTACAAGCAACCGGTCTCTCGCTCGCAGGTGGCGTCAATTCGGGCGGTCAACGTAGACGGGGTTGTTCGCACACTGCTCAGTCGGGGCCTCGTGGCGGAGGTTGACACGGACAGTGAGACCGGTGCGATTCGCTACGGCACAACACCGTTGCTGCTGACGAGTCTGGGAATCAATTCGCTTGATGAGTTGCCACCGATCTCGCCGCTGTTAGACGATGGTCGGGCGGGATTCCCCGATGACTAGTGGTGCAACAGACGGCCCCACCACGACGGCACCCGAGGGCATTCGTCTGCAGAAAATCCTTGCCGCCGCGGGAGTTGCCAGTCGTCGGGTGGTGGAAAATTACATTGTTGCAGGCCGCATTAGCGTGAACGGCGACGTGGTCACCGAACTCGGCACCCGGGTTCACCCCGACACTGATCGGGTGACGGTTGACGGGATCGCCGTGCAACTGGACACGCAGAAGGTCTACTACGTGCTCAATAAGCCGGTCGGAGTTGTCTGTTCGCTGCGTGACGAGCAGGGGCGGCCCGATCTGCGCTGCTACACCGATGAGCTTGGCGAGCGAGTGTTTAGTGTCGGTCGTCTCGATCAGGACACGAGCGGACTGCTGCTGCTCACCAACGATGGTGATCTTGCGCACATCCTTGCCCATCCCTCGTTTGGCGTCACAAAAACGTACATCGCAAAGGTGCAGGGTCGGGTTACCGGGCAGGTTGTTCAACGGTTACGGCAGGGGGTTGACCTTGAGGACGGCCTGATTGCAGCCGATCATGTCCGGTTGTTGTCACAGGACGGGGCGGGTGTGGTGACCGGGCACGATGGTGGTGACCGGGGGAGTGGTACACGGCGGGGCACCGGTGCCGGACACAGTTCACTCATCGAACTCACCCTGCACTCCGGTCGGAATCGCATCGTTCGACGAATGCTCGGCGAGGTGGGACATCCGGTCATTGACCTTGTGCGACGCAGTTTCGGCCCGCTCAATTTGGGAACTCTTCGGACGGGGCAGGTGCGCCCGGTGACACGGACAGAACTCGGAGAATTGCTCACGAGTGTCCGGGCGGCAGAGGTGCGGCTTGCGGCGGAGCGGGAATCGCCGTCGGTAAGCGTCGGTCAGGTCTCGGGCGGTACTGGTCAGGTCTCGGGCGGTACTGGTCAGGTCTCGGGCGGTACCGGCCAGACCTCGCGCAGCGCCGTGCACGGGGAGAACTGACGTGGTCGAGGCGCGCACCACCGGCCCTGTTCGTATTGTGGGCACCGGTCTGCTCGGTACGAGCATTGCCCTGGGTCTTCGTGAGCGAGGGGTCGAGGTTATTCTTGCGGATGCTTCGCCCACCCATCTCGCGCTTGCCGCTGATCTGGGCGCGGGCCGGAGAGCAGTCGGCACTGATCGCCCTCCCCTCATTGTTGTGGCGGTTCCACCCGATGTGACCGCCCGCGTCGTCACCGCGGAACTGGCGGCCCACCCCGAGGCAATTGTGACCGACGTCGCGAGTATCAAGCACGCGATTCTCGATGCGGTCACCGCGAGCGGTGCCGACACTGCCCGGTACATTGGGTCTCATCCCCTTGCCGGACGAGAAAAGGGCGGGCCACTCGCGGCGCGAGCCGATCTGTTCGAGGGACGACCGTGGGTGCTTACCCCGCACGGGGGCATCCGCCGCCGCGATACGGCTGACATCGAAGACCTCATTCTCGATCTGGGCGCAACTCTCGTGGAGATGTCTCCGGCGGAACATGATCGTGCTGTCGCTCTGATGTCGCACGTGCCGCAGATTGTGGCGAGTGTGTTCGCACAGCGGCTTATGGATGCTCCGACCTCCACACTGGGTCTGGCCGGGCCGGGGGTTCGGGACGTTACCCGCATCGCGGCGAGCGACCCGGACCTGTGGGTGCAGATCCTCAGTGCGAACGCAGAGCCGGTGCGGGAGATTCTTCTGGCATACCGGGAGGATCTGGATCGCGTGATCGGAACGCTTCACCCCTCGGATTCACCCGGGGTGCGACGGCGGTTGGCAGAAGAACTCTCTGTCGGCAACCTGGGGGTTGCTCGCTTGCCGGGAAAGCACGGCACAGATAAACGCTTTACGACTGTCATTGTGATGGTGGATGACGAACCCGGCCAACTGGCGCGGTTGCTCACCGAGATTGGTGAGATCGGTATTAACCTCGAGGATCTGCGGTTGGAGCACTCACCCGGTCGCCAGGTGGGCCTCGCGGAGGTGTCGGTGCTGCCGGGTGTGGCATCGCGGCTGAGGGTGGAGTTGCAGAAGCGCGGTTGGCGGATCGCCGGATGAGTGCTGATCGGGTGACCGGTGACCTCGAAGCACCGAACCGGGCGACCGGTGCCGGTTGCACGGCGGCTCGAGGCATCCCGTTTGTCGTGGCGATTGACGGGCTGGCCGGCAGCGGTAAGTCGAGTGTGTCGCGGGAGGTTGCCACACGGCTGGGGTTCGGGGTGTTGGACACGGGTGCGGTGTACCGAGCGTTTGCCTGGCACGCGAGCACCGCGGGCGTGGATTTTACGGATGAGCACAGCGTTCTGCACAGCTTTGATCGCTTCGACTACCGGGTCAACACGGACCCTGCCGTGTCACGGGTCGGAGTGGGGGAGCGGGATGTCTCACACATCATCCGTACACCCGAGGTGACGGCCCTTGTCGCACGTATCGCACCGGTTGCGTCGGTTAGGGCTCGACTCGTGCAGATCTTTCGCGATCTTATTGCGAGAGAACAGCGCCCCGGAATTGTTGTGGAGGGACGCGATATCACCTCGGTGGTTGCGCAGGATGCTCCGGTGCGCATCCTGCTCGCGGCCTCGGAGCCGGTTCGCATCGCGCGTCGCACCGGAGAGGTGGTCGGAACCACAGCGGCGAGGAGTACGGTTGCAGCGGCACTGCGCGTGCGCGATGAGGGTGATGCGCAGCGGTTCAGCCTCGAGCAACCCGCTGACGGAATCCACCTCATTGACTCGACAGAACTCGATTTTGAACAGACGGTGACGGCTGTCCTCGGCGTCATCGTTGCCGCGCGGGAGAGCGCCGACCCTTCTGCCCCACACCCCACCACCGCACTTTCCAACCCAGAGGAGACACCGTGAGTGGCATCCCAGACAGCAGCGAAACCGGCGACGACCTGACGGGAGCCGATGAGGTTGCACTGCATCTCGCCGAACTTGATGAGGGTCTTGCCGACCTGCGCGCACAGACCCTGCGCGCGGGTTTGGAGGATTATGAGCTCGACGAGGAAGACCTCAACCTGCTTGTCGGATCGACCGAGGGTAATGAGGGCATCCGCACTCTACCGGCGCTGCCGGTTATTGCGATTGTTGGGCGTCCAAATGTTGGCAAATCGGCCCTTGTCAACCGGATTCTTGGGCGGCGCGAAGCGGTTGTTGAAAACACCCCCGGTGTCACCCGTGATCGGGTTGCCTACAGGGGGGAGTGGCTTGATCGCAAATTTACGCTCGTTGACACGGGCGGATGGGAACCCGATGCGCGTGGTATTGACGCCTCGGTTGCAGCGCAGGCCGAGGTCGCTATTGACCTGTCTGATATCGTGCTGTTTGTTGTGGACGCGATGGTGGGACCGACCGCAACCGACGAGCGAGTGGTGAGGATGCTTCGCAGCACACAGCGCCCCGTTTTTCTCGTCGCAAACAAGGTGGATGACGCGCGACAAGAACCAGAAGCTGCCGCGCTGTGGAGCCTGGGCCTGGGGGAACCGTACCCGGTCTCCGCGCTGCACGGGCGCGGTGTCGCCGACCTGTTGGAGGCTGTGTTCACGATTTTGCCCGAGGTGTCTGCGGTTGCGAAGGATGAGGTTGGCGGTCCGCGCCGGGTCGCGATCCTCGGGCGCCCCAACGTTGGCAAGTCGAGCCTGTTAAACAAGGCCGCGCGCGAGGAGCGCGTTGTCGTTAATGAGCTTGCGGGCACGACACGTGATCCGGTGGATGAGCAGATCGAGCTCGCAGGCAAGGTGTGGCGGTTTGTGGACACGGCGGGCATCCGTCGTCGTGTGCACCTGCAGCAGGGTGCTGATTTCTATGCCTCGCTGCGCACCCAGGCCGCCCTCGAAAAGGCAGAGGTTGCGGTTGTGCTTCTGGATGTCACGGTGCCGATCTCCGAGCAGGATGTGCGAATTATTGACCTTGTATTGGAATCGGGGCGTGCTCTTGTTCTGGCCTATAACAAGTGGGATTTGCTGGACGATGATCGTCGCCGGTACCTGGAGCGGGAAATCGAGCAGGATCTTGCGCACGTTTCCTGGGCACCGCGGGTGAATATTTCTGCGAAAACCGGACGTCACTTAGAGAAGCTTGTTCCCGCGCTGGAGCTCGCGCTGAACTCGTGGGATACCCGCATTCCGACCGGTAAGTTCAATGCTTTCCTCACTGAGTTGACACAGGCACACCCCCACCCGGTGCGTGGTGGTAGGCAGCCGCGAATTCTGTTTGGTACCCAGGCGGCCACACGCCCGCCGACCTTTGTTCTTTTTACAACGGGATTTCTTGATCCGGGGTATCGGCGGTATATTCAGCGACGATTGCGCGAGATTTACGGTTTCGAGGGGTCACCGATCACGGTGAACATGCGGGTGAGGGAAAAACGTGAACGCGTTCGATAACCGTGGCTTACTCACCGCGTGGGGGAGGCTGGTTCTTGCGACAGGTTCCGTCATGATTACTTCCCGGCCACGTAGTGCGCGGCCCTGAGTGCGGGCTGTCGCTCTATTGCGTCGTGATTACTTCCCGGCCACGTAGTGCGCGGCCCTGAGTGCGGGCTGTCGCTCTATTGCGTCGTGATTACTTCCCGGCCACGTAGTGCGCGGCCACTTGGGCTGCGCTCAGTTCGATCGGATACGCGGCAGCGTACCGGAGTTGGCCGCTGAAATACGTGTTGATCGGTGCGACGGGCCATGTATTGAGGTTGCCCTGCCCAATTCGCCAGTATCCGGTGTATGACAGATCGGGAGTGGCACCGGGGAAGATCCCCACCATGGCGCCGTCAACGTAGAGTCTCATGATGCCTGCGGAGAGCGTTGCGATAGCCTGATGCCAGACCCCATCGTCGTACCGCTGCGGGGAGGTCACGGTTCTATTTGACCCCGAATGGACACCAAAGATGAGTCTCCCCGTTGTTCCGAGGTAGAGGTGGCGGTCTTTTTGGGTCGCGATTCCGGTGGCAGTGTTTGCTAAGCCCATAATATAGCCGCCGGCAACTGTCGTCTTGAACCAAATTTCGAGGGTGAAGGTGTTTGGGCTCGCGATTGTTGTGGGCGAGTACGCCATACTTAGGAGTCCGTTGGGTGTGTACGCGTTGGTGCTGCCGGTGTCGCGTGGACAGGGTGGGGAGGTGGTGGTTGTGCTGAGCATCGGGAGAACATATGTGCCGTCTGTCGCGTTCGACGAATAGTCATCCGCGAACAATGAAAGGCTTGAGTCATTGAGTCGATAGGCAAAGTAGGCGTTGTTTCCCGTTGCGAGAGTGGCCGCGGTGCAGGTAAAAAAAGTTGCGGATGCCGCCCTGTTTGTGCTGTTCGTGATAGTGGCGATGTATCCACCGGATGTCGCGGGAATTAGCAGTGCCGTTGCCATGATTGCGCCACTGCCGACAAGGATTATTCGTACCGGAATGCTCGTGCGTCGAGGTCGCGAGAACAGTTTACCGAGCCTCGTTGAGCGACCCGGGATAATGGATTGCTTCATGCGAGCCTCCGTTTGTTGTTGTGGCTCAAAGCTCCACGAGCAGAGCCAACCTTGGCGGAGGCTAAGCCAGCGATCAGACACCACACCAGCGGACTTGCGCACACCAGTAGTGCGATTCCCCACTCCCACGGGCTTAGGTTGACGATCGTATTGAGGTGATAAAAAGACTCGGCACTCGGGGTTGATGTAGTTATACTCCCCACCTGTCCACTGACCAGATCCACACTGGTACTACCCGCCGTGTTAATCTTCGCTCGGATTGGCAACAGTCCAGTGGAGACGATCGTTGTGGTCGGAAGACCGTCGGTTGTGGTGGTGGTGAGCACTGTCACTCCGACGAACGGTCGGATGATGACCGCGGTGACCGAAACGACCAGGGGGAAGCCGATAAATAGCGCTGGTGCGCGCCAAGTGCGGGGGAATAACCAGCTGACCAGGAGCCACACGAGTATGAACCCGATTACCAGGTAGGGAAGCGCGCGGACGAGCCATCCCCAACCCGGCAGCACCGCAGTCGCTCTGCCGATAATATTCGTCTCTTGCAGACCCCAGGGATCTTCTGCGCCATTGATGTCGCCACGAGTGTGGACGACTGCGTTCGGATCTATCCGGGTGATTCGGTGGCTGTAGATTCGGGATGGCTCGGAGGGTGGGTGAAACGTGATGATGTCCCCGACGCTCAGCGACGTGACGGCCACCGGTGTCGTGACCACGAGGGTACCGACCGGCATTGCCTCTCCCATTGAGGGGGTCTCAACGATAAACCAGCGTCCGCCCTGTGCCCAGAACACGACGATGGCCGCTGTGATACCGCCGACAAGGAGCAGGCTTGTAATGGCAAACAAAAAGCGTTGGGCGGACGATCCTCGGATGCTTGCGCGATTAGCCTGAGCAGCCGCAGGCAAGATGCTCACCTGCGGCTGCTCTTCGGGATAGTCCGCTGAGTTCAGCGGCACTGTGTTAGCTCGCGAACGACCAGGTTAGCGGCACGGATGCTGCAAGGCCTTGGTATGTATTACCCGCGGTTGAGTCGAGTGTCACTACAAATCTGAACGGCACCGACGCGCCAGGAGCAACCGATGACAGTGCGAATGCCGCGTGTCCAGCCAGGTCTTCGAGTGTTCCCGAGAAGACTGATGTGCCGTCGCTTGTGATGGCGATGTTCATTTTGTCGCAGATGTCTGTCGCGGTTCCATTCAAAGTACCGTTGTTAGACTTCGTGCATGTGGCACCGGGGGTCAGGGAGAAGGTGCTCGCGGTTGCGGTACCCGTGTTCTTGATCGTGATGTCTGTGGTGATTCCCGTTCCTCCGGGGACCATGGTGGTACTACCGCCAAACTTGTTGATGGTGGTACACGTTGCAGCGTTGGTGCTAATGGACCCGCCATCCGTGCTCAAGCATGTGACGGTCTGTCCGGAATTTTGTTCCTGCATGATGAGCGTGCCAGTAGCGGCCGTGTTTGTGGAGTTTGCGATGCTCGCGACGAAGCCGGACAGAGTGCCCGTGAGTGAGAGTGAGAGCAGCGCCGAGCCCCCCAGTGCGGCGATGATCGCGGCCGGAACGCGGCGGCGACGTTTGCGGCTTCTAACAACTTCTGCGCGTGTGAATTCGGACATGGTGAACCTTTCAGATGGTGTGCGAATAAGTGAACGTGCACGGTAGCCACGCTCTGCGGCTACCGTGCACTCCCCCCGATTCCTTGATTCGTGATGTTGCTGAGTGTTCTTTGTTGAGCACCCTTCCTGAGAATACACCAACAGAACGCTGACAGTCTACCTAAAATTTACTGACCATGTACTGATGAGGGTCCGAGGGCGTGTCTGCGCCGACCCGAGGGGCTGTGTGACCGCTCTTCCGGGACACATCGCTTGGGCGATGATGTGGGTTGCGCCACCGTTTTTCCGGCAATCGGAGCGGTTTTTGCCCTGGTTTTTGCCCTGGTTTTCGCCCCGGTAACCAAACCGGTCTTCAGCTCGGCTGCGGGGGCAGGCTCGCCCGACTCTGTGGTCGCCGCAGACGCGTATGGGATGTCGCATCCCTTTTCTTGGGGTTCACATGGCCTCTCGTGGTTGAAGCCGTGTGCAACTCGTGGGTGCGGAATCTGTCCGTGTTGACGGTCGGCTCGGTGTCTGGGTGATTCCCGGTCGGCACTGAAAAGTCCCGAGTTCCCTGTGTTTACAAGGACTCGGAGCGCGCTCCAGTTTCAACCGTAGGGGGTCGGTTCGGGTCCATCATGGGCGTTTGTGATGGGTAAGTGATGGTTGGCCGCACGGTCCGATTCTTGCTAAGCCGCGGTGGCGGCCAACCAAAACACGAGGTCAGAATCATATCGCCAAGGTTCTTGACGCGCTCAGTCACACGGTCTGTGAGTACCTTGGTATGGCGCTGCAGGTCGGCACTGAGCATGGACATTTAGAGCTAGTTTCAGAAGCTTGTGTGTTGTTACGGTGGCTACGTTATTGGGTTGGTGGTGCTGGGTGGGTGTCAACGCGTGCTGGGGATCGGTTTTTGGCGGATGAGTTGTGGGAGCGGGTAGAGCCGCTGGTTCCTCCTCGTTGTTCTGCGGTGAATGGGAGGACGGGAGTTTTTCGGGTCCCGGATCGGCAGGCGTTTGGTGGGATCGTGTTCGTTCTGTTGACGGGTATCTTGTGGATGAAGCTTTCGCCGGAGTTGGGGTTTGGTTCGGGGATCACGTGTTGGCGCAGGTTGCAGTGCTGGGCCGAGGCTGGGGGTGTGGGACCAGCTGAAGCAGGTGGTCCTTGACGAATTCGGCCAGGTGGGCATGATCGACCGATCGCGTGGGTGCTTGGATTCGGTGAATGTCCGGGCAAAAAGGGGCGATCTCACCGGAGCTGATCCCACGGACCGTGGGAAACTCGGCGCCAAATATCACATCCTGACTGCGGGAGATGGCCTCCCACTCCACATTGAGCTCTCGGGTGCGAACCGATACGACAGCATGCTTGTCGAGCTTGTCCTCGACAATGTTGCACCAATCAAAGGCGTCGGGCCCGGCCCTGCCGCCGCCCGCTCGAGTTCCACGCCGACAAGGCCTACGACAACCGACCCATCCGTGTTCAGCCTTCGCAAACGAGGCATCCTCGCCCACATCGCCGAGGTAGCATCGAATCCACAGAACAATCTCGGGAAACACCGCTGGGTTATCGAACGCACCATGGCCTGGATGCACAGCTACCAGAAACTCACCCACGCTACAACCGAACAGAACTCACCATCACCCGCGCCCGACAACTCACCAAAAACCACCTCTGAAATCATCTTTTAGTTCCTTCGGGCACATGGTGCGCGACAGCGCCGGAACTGGCAAAGAGATCCACGAATTTCATGGCCTGCCCTGCTTTCGGGGCGCCAGCGAGCCGGGTTTCCTGCGTAATATAAGTGTGGTTTTGCTCCCCTTGTGCTCTCACGCGAAGCTCCAGACAGGCACGCGTTCAGCCTGCCCCAGTGCCAGCAGGCTAGTTGGTAAGGTTCGAAGGAAGTCACTTCTGGTAGTGGGCGTCGCAGCATTGATCTCTTCAAGGGCAATTTCAATATCTGCCCAAAGATCGAGACGGTTTGACGGTTCTTTACCCGGGGACCAGAGACCTCGCCCAACAGCGAGGGATGTTGTCCAAGCCGAAATCGCATTTGTGTCGTGCCCGCTGTCCCGCAGCAGCGAGACGCAAGAACCTGTGGCGATGCGAAGTAGAACAACTGCCCGTGCCGTCATCGGCCGGATGCATTTAACAGCGTCAGTTTCTGAGTTCTCTGCTGGATATAGGGCACCCAGAAGCGTACTATCGTTCGTTCTCTTGTCATTGTCCTGTAGTGCCACAGCGAGCGCACTGCCCTCAAGACTCGGAGGAGTAATGGATGTGACCCAGTCGATCCAGGGAGGGGTTGGGTCACATCTGCTGTGAAAAATTGCGGTGAGCATCTCGGGCAATAGCGCATCATCAAGTACCGGAAAGGCCCCGCCGGGGCCAGGCTCCAAGTAACGCCATGTTTCGGACACGAGGGATTGTACTGCCGCCGAGTCCACATCGCGCGGTTTGAGCCGTGTTGGCTGGTAACTTGCCCGGTTCCGCTGCTTATGGTCAGTGTCGAACGACTTCAAGTCGAACGATATGACCTCGAGGAGTTGCTCAATCTTTGCCCGAGCAGCGAGAGGGGTGAGTCGTTGCATCCAGTCTGAGAATGGAGATCTCCCAGGTCGAAACACGTCGTATAGCAGGTCTAGAGAGCGATTTTCCTGGGCCCATCTCTCCAGTATCTGCCACACGGCTCTGTGCGTCCCCTCCGTCGAGAGATGATGGGTATCATTGGCGTCAACGGTGAGATGATGCCGATTTCCAATGAATATTCCTTCACTCGCAAGCAGGGAGATTGCCGCACGGAGTTCCGCATAGTACAAGAGGTGGATCGAACCCGTGAGGTCTCCTCGGATCAACGCATCGAGTGAGCGGCCGAGGTAAGACCACGCATCTCCGCAATGAACAAAGCTCGATGCAGCAACGTAGCGGAGGAAGTGCGATCGCCTGGAGAGTGGCACGTTATTGTTGTCAGCCCTAATTTGCGCCTGAGGGTCGTCCAGATAGTCGTTGCCCTGAGGGAACCATGTGTCGCTCGTGAGCGGTAGGAGTGAAGCCAATTCTCCAACGACCATACTTCGGTCAGCCTGAATAGTTTTTGGCAGCGTAGTCTGCGCCACTATTGCCAGGCTTCCAGCCCAGTAGCTGCCGTTGCAACATCCTCACTGGATGAGTTCTTGAGGTGTGACACGAGTTGAGTGCGCAGTTCCTTGTATCCACCGCTCCCACGTAACGCAGCTTTGGACAGGCGCTTGTCCTCACTGAGGTTTGGAAAGCTGCTCGATCGCCAATCAAAGGTCGCGAGTTCCTCGGCGACGCGGGTCAAGAATTCGCGCACATTGTCAGGGATGGAGTCGGCAACCCTCTTCACATTATTTGCCGAAACGTCTGTAAAATCTCCTGTCTCACGCCACTTTGCGAGCCCGAGTGGATCCCGCCGGATATAACAAAGATCGTTCACAACCGATTGGAAGCCACGCACCCCTTGGTCGGTTGCGAGCAGGCTATAGGTTCCGGTGAACGCAGGGTCGGCACCCGCAATATCAAGCTCTGCTTTCTGCGCACGAATTGCCTGAGCCCAGTTGGCCTCTGACGCCTCTACCGCATCAGCGAGGATACGCCACGCTGTGACAAGGAATGATCCCTGCTGCACTCGCGACCACGTCAGCCCTTCCTTAGTATCGGGTGTGCCACCAAAGATTCCGCCTGCGTGCCCACGGCCAGTTGGAACCCACGGTTTCACCATGCTCGCAATGAGACTGCGCACGAACGCGGCCTGAGTTACGGGGCCGTTCTCGCGGCGAGGCCCGCCGAGCATGTTGATTCGCTTGTACCAAGGGCTTTCGGGGTTCGCCCAGAGAATCTCAGTTAGTTCTTGGGCACGGCTCTCTCGGTAGACGAGGATTTTATCACCGCTATCGAGCCAGTCCTGCTCACGGAGTAGCGGGTACAGATCGAAGGCGAGAGAGGCATTAATCTTTTTGGGTTTGATGTTGATTGTCCAGAATAGATACGCTTGCCACGAGATATCGAGTCCGTGGAATGCAACAACCGGAAGCTCGAAGTCTGCAACGCCCGAAACATCGTCTTCGAATGCAAAGAGGCGATGTTGACCGTCAATCACTTCGATTGGCGGGAAGGAATCGTCGGAAATTTCGGGGAGGACCAATGTCGCTAACTTCCCCGTCGGATCATCCTTGATCTTGATAGCCTCAGCGTCCTCGATCTTTTGTCCACTTCGCTCGTCGCCGGGGTTAAGGATGTTGACAACGACAGCTGTGGGCAACCAGCCCGGCTTTCGGAGCCTCTCGTTCTCGGGATTCTTGCGCTGGGCATCGGTGAGGCCCGACCATGGATACCCGGCTTCAACGTATCGGCGGATCTCAGCACTGCGCTCAGGGTCGTGACGTCGTTGAATGCCGAGGTCTTCGCCACGTGGAGTCATTTCGTCGGTCGAACGGCGGTAGATTCCCGAGAGCTTGCGGAGCTTCGCTGCCGAGAGTGAGAAGACGTAGAAGTGCTGCTCCGGGTGCGCCTGGTTCTGGGTCTCGTCGAAGTTTACCCTGTCCCACACCGGAAGCCACTGCTGCACGCGGAGGGCAGGGATCGAAGAAAACTCGTCGGGTGGCACCATGAATAGTCTCCAGTGGTTTGTGATGTGCGGATTCAGTGTATCGGTCCAGGCGTACTGCACACCCCGCCCGGGTGTATCAGATTAACGGTGGATTTGGTCTGGTGCATTTCGGTTGGTTCGGTCTTCGGAGGTGGTCGTGAAGGTGTTGGGTGCGGGTTTCGATCTGGTCACCCAGGGTGTCTGGCCCTGGCTGGTGGGGTCAGTCGAGCGTGTCATGAGATACAAGCACTTCAACGCCGTGGTGTCATTCG
>Ga0081606_1000149_pt2 | contig 24763 bp, 17 predicted proteins | sample EareggfetidaYelm_FD_71127 | JGI IMG/M metagenome (GOLD analysis project Ga0081606, IMG submission 71127) | Earthworm egg capsule microbial community from the University of Washington, USA - E. fetida Yelm (SPADES assembly) (version 2) | ecosystem: Host-associated > Annelida > Reproductive system... | reverse complement strand
ATTTACGTTATACTTCTTGTTCTGCCCCGCCGCCCTTTCTGGTTTTATATCGCAAAGGCTTACCACTTCAATGGATTTTGAAGAGAGGAGTTGCGGCAAGTACTTGTTTGAAACGCTGCCGCAACCTATCACGCCCACGCGAAGTTTTTTGCCTTCGTCGGCCGCCCATCCTTCCAGCGAAGAGAGCAACAGCGCCGCGCTTGAAGCGGCTGTGTACTTTAGAAATTGTTTACGCGAAATGGTGTTCATAATTGGTTTGGATTAGTTGAATATTCTGGTTTATAGAGTTTGTGTTTTTTTCTGAAAAATACGGTAAGACATTCAATATACTATTGTTGCAATGCCTCGACTTCCGTAACAATTCAGTCATAAATCAATTTCATTTTAATGCGGTGGCGTCATGCAAAAATTAATTTAACAATATCCGCAAAAAATTACTTCAAATCATCAAAAGAAATTTTCCAGTTCACGCTTTCACGCTTATCAAAATGAATGTGAACTTGAAGGATATGTTTATCAACAAATTTTAGCGTATAGTTCTCAAAATCATAAAAAAGCGTTTTTCCGTTCCAAGCCCAGTTCGTTTCCCGAGGGATATAAATTAATACGTTGTACGATGTGCCTAAAGCCCCTGTTGATATGCCGGAAAGCGAATTGTTCTTTTCATCCCAGCTCACCTGTTCGACTTCTATTGCCCCTTGCAACACATGCCGGTCTGTTCCGATAAATTGGGGATGCCCCAATTTCTCATGCACTGCCAATAACGTCACGCTGCCCGGATGAACCTCCGCATTAATTTCCCTCGTAATTTCCCCCATAAACTGTTGCTTCCAAAAGTCAAAAACAAGGTAGGTTTTTGAAGACTCTAACCATAGGCGCGACAATGGGAACTTTTTCACGACAATATCTTTTAGACTTTTATTGAAACATGCAACCAGCATCCACTCTGCAAATGTTTTTTTTATTTTTAATCCAAAGACAGAAGGCATATCGCTGTCAAAAAGATCAACGGGACAAGCCGCTTCGCCGTAGGATGGCATGACTTTCTTAAGAATCTCTAATTTATAGAGTTCTAACTGTATTAATCTATCGCCCGAAAAAACCGTGCCTCCGCTCAAAGCAATAATCGTCGCTGCCGCTTCTGATTGCTGATGATTGAGCATGTGAAGGCATATATGATCGGCGTCGTTAATCCAAGTGCGTTTATGAAAATGATAACGTTTTGCTGCCGCGCTTGCGCTGCAGGCGCTATGCGTAAAATACGTGAGCCACGCCTCCTCGCCGTATCCATAGAAAACATCAGCCTCTATTCTCATGCTGTCTATTAGCCCAACGGTAGTGGCGCCGGGGCCGCACTCCAAAATATGGCATTGGCCACCGGCCGCTTTTCTTATAATATCCATTCCTAGCCGATACACCTCCGCGCTGCTCTTCGTTGAATCATAGTACCGCTCCGCAGCCAAAATTGACCAAGCCACAAAATCAATCTTTATCATATCATACCCCCAGTCATGAACAATGACATGCACCAAATCATATAGCCACTTGGCCGCCTCCGGATGGGTAACGTCTAGTCCGTATCGCTTAGGGCTTTCGTTGCGTGCAGACTCTGAATTTTCATCGCCCCAGGTACCAATGCGCTTCAAACTTCCGTCTTTCTTCTTCAGCAACCATTCCGGATGATTGCGGAAAACTTCTGTAGGCTCTGAAATCACATAGGGTGAAATCCAAATTCCTGCTTTAAAACCGTAACTTTTAATTTTATTTGCCAGCCACTTCATTCCATGCGGGAATCGTGAATTTCCCTCCCAGTCGCCATGCATGCGCTGATAACCTTCATCTACTTGAATATATTCCAAGCCGTAAGGTTTCAAGCATCGGGCGGCAAATTCAGTATTAACGACAACTTCCTTTTCGGAGACTTCTGCTAAAGTATAAAACCAGCTGCACCATCCGCAAATTATAGGTTTACTCACCAAAGCATTTTGGAGTAATCCTACGGCAGACGCATAATTTTCTAAGGCCAAATAAGAATTTTTTGCCTTATGAATAATCACCTTGTTTGAGCTCACGGACTCGTTTGGCTTCAAAAGAAGCGCGGGCTCATATACCGATTCAGCGACGAGAGCAATTTCGTTTCCGGCTTTCTGCGTCAATAAATTACCAAGGCTCTTATTGTTGTCTAAATAGCCAACCACAACACCCTCGTTGTCGTATCCGGAAAAGAAGCAAATATTCCACCAACTGCTGACTGCAGAATCTTTAGAGAGCAAGCCATTCGCTGATTTAAAACTCTTCGGGTCAAGGGGCTTTTCCTCCAATGTATCCCAATCGTACAATGTTCCCGCATCAAAGTACATTTCGCCATTGGTGAGGCATTTTCTTACATTAAGCAAGTGCAATGCCCCTCCCTCTTCTTTTATTGCTCGCAAGGGCTCAATGCTTCGTATCTCAATGTTTTTTTTTCCATGGTTTTTGCAGATAACCTCAACTGAAAGAGCCTCCGCTTGCTCGTACAGAGACAAAACAATGTCAATTTCCATGGCCGCCACAAGCAAAGAAACTACCAGTTGTTTTCCATCGCCAAACGAATCTTTAAATGAGTTTACTTTTCCTTTGCTGTTTTCCTTTGAAATATCATGCTGCGCGTTGGCTGTGTTAATCCGGAACCTGCTTCCGGAAAGGAATTTCCCGTTTGCCGTGTTTATGTTTAGCGTACATTCGCGACGATTAAAAATGATTTTCCAAAAACCATTTTCGATTATAAAATTCTCCTCATTCATTGTTGCGCCCGCGGCGGAGCGGCTCACGCTATTCATGGCGCCAACAACAGACAGTGTTTTAATAAAGCCGCGGCGATTAATATTAGTCATGCGTTAAATATTTAGTATCAAATAATAATAATAATAATGGTTTCAATTTGCCGCCGTTAACGGCGATGTCTGCGCTTCGGTTAATTTTCCAGTTTACTGCCCATTCCATAAAGATAGAAATTTATAAACCCTGCCCGGGTACCTGTACAAATGAAAGGTAAACCGCCGGTCATTGAAAAACAAGTCAATACCCCGGGTTTTGAGTTAAGTTGGAGTTGGCTCCCAGTGCGGCCTGCGGTATGGGAAAAACATTGCGTGTATCGCTTTCTCCCGATCGGTCGGCAAATTCCCACTTTCCGCGCACAAATTTATTGAAGCGAATCAGGTCATTGCGACGCATGTTTTCATTATAGAACTCCCAGCCCCTCTCTTTCAAGATTGCATCAAATGTCAGCGTGGCAAGAGTCCAAGGAGTCGGGTCTTTGTCGAATGAGCGGCTGCGCACTGTGTTTACTAAGCCAAGCGCTTCCTGAACAGCTCCCCCGTTTTTGCGCATCAAGGCTTCTGCCTTCATCAACAAAATATCGGCATAGCGGAAAACGGCAAGATCGTTCCCCATTGACGTGCCCGGCAACCCCGGCTCTATTTGGTATTTCGCATAACGCGCTCCGAAATATTCCCTGGCATTGGCGTGATTGTATATGGTTTTGTCCTTGCCGTCGTAAATATTTACAAAATCTACGGTATAGTTAAGCGGCATTCCTTTGCTGTCCTCTGTGCACTTCAGCGTATCTCCTTTTGGCGTGATGCGCAACCCTATCAACCATCCCTTCTTTCTTTTATCTTTGTTGTTAAACGATTTAATAAATGAAGGAATGGCGCAAGGTCCGTTCCAAGGTTGGTTTGCCGTTTTATAATAAGCTTGCTCCGCATAGTGCAAGTAATACCAGTAAAATATTAATCCCCATTCTGTACGAACATTATCGAATGGTATTGCAAAAATATTCTCTGTTGAACCCTCATTTTTGCTGACAAAGTTGGCGAAATAGTCCGACTCTAACGCATAGCCTCCTTTGTTAATAATTTCATCGCAAGCCGCTATGCACTCATCCCACTTCGCTGCCCCTGTCCATGTTTCGGCATTGAGATAATACTTTGCCAAAAGAGCATAAGCCGCCCATTTATTAAAACGGCCGTAGAGAGCGCCGCCTTTTTGCTCTGAAAGAGAGGCAATGTTGGAGGTAATGTCTTTCACCGCAAAATCGTAAGCGGCTTTTCTGCCCTCGTTAAAGGTTGCGCCGTTTTTAGGAAGATAGTCGGCGGGAGTATCATAGCGGTCAACAATCGGAACATTTCCGTAAGAATTAATCAAATAATAATATCCGTAAGAACGAGCAATAAACAACTCCGGCAAGAACTCATTCTTATACTGTTGGTTTTTGGCTTTAGTGAACTGATAAATTGTTTCGTTCGCCTTGTTCACTATATTATAGCCTAACGTCCATAATTGTCCGAGATAAATATGCTCATACGTCCACGTATGATCATGATACTTTCTCCACGCCCCTCCTTCATCCCAGTTGTTGCCGCGAGTGGGGGCAAGCGCCTCATCTGTTGTGAGCGATTCGCTGTCAAAGGCGAATGGCGTGAAGGCACGAATTTGGGCGTAAACAGAAGCGATTACAGAAGCATACTGTTCTTCGCTTTTGTAGAAGTTATCTTCAGTAATAGTGTCGTACACCTTTTCATCCAAGTTCACGCAAGCCTGTACGCCGGTAATTATAAGGCATGCAACGACAAGGCGAAAATTAAAATTGAACTTCTTCATGATATAAATGATTAAAATTGAATGTTGACTCCTATTGTTATAGTTCGAGTGGCCGGGTAGGTATTTCTAGTGTCCAAGCCGGGGGTAAGCCCTAAGATGGAAAGCTCCGGATCTTGTCCGGAATATTTTGTGAACGTGGCCAAGTTTCGGACAGAGGCATATACACGAGCCTTCTGAATATATTTATTGCCGGGGATAGCATAGCCTAATGTCGCATTGTCTATTCTTAGGTAGTCTCCGTTTTCCACATAATAGTCTGAGAATACGGCGCTTTCAATGGCTCGGTCGCTAATGGCGGACTTCAATACATTCGAAGGAATGATAGATTTATTTCCATAGTACAAGCGCGTATTATTCAAAATATTGAAACCAAAAGCGCCTCGTATTAATACGCTAAAATCGAAGTTCTTATAACTAAAAGTGTTGGTAAAACCCGTCCAATATTTTGGCAAACCATTTCCAATGACGCGCTTATCATTCGGCGTTATTTCTGCGGCTGAAAGTTTGTTGATGTTTGTATTATCCCAAAATTGCCAAGCGTTGTTCTCATTAAATCCGGCAAAAGCATAGCCATACATATTTCCAATGGGCTGACCTTCTTCCAGCAAGTAGGCTCTGATATCATATAGCCCCGGACCATCAAGATTTCCTATCTCCTTTCTTTTAGTCGTGTACAAATCATTCGACAAGTTCTTTAAAATGTTTTGATTATAAGAGATGTTGAAATTAGCGCTCCATTGGAAAGCGTGCTTTTCAAGTATATCGGCATTGAGGGTTAATTCAATTCCTCGGTTGCGCATGGTTCCTACATTGAGCCACGTATTGTCATAGCGATTGGGAGGAACAGGCACCGGATAGTTATAAATAAGGTCAGACGTGCTGCGCTCATAAATATCAATGGTTGCCGTTATTAAATTTTCAAAAAGCCCAACATCAAGGCCTATGTTGGTTTCCAGTTTTTTCTCCCATCGCAAATTTCTGTTTGGATTACTGGCCGCCACATAAGAAGGTATCCATTTGCCGTTGAAGTACACTAAAGCAGACGACTTGAGCCGTTCCAACGAAACGTAATTAAGCGGATTGCCATTGGTATCAATGATGCCTTGATTTCCCGTCACTCCAAAACCCGCTCTCAGTTTCAAATCGCTGATGAAGGGAAGGGTTGTCATGAAAGGCTCTTTGCCGAGACGCCATCCCGCGGTAATGGCGGGAAATGTTCCCCACTTATTGGCTGCTCCAAATTTGGAGGAACCTTCGCGACGCACACTGGCAGAAAAAATGTATTTCTCTTTTATATTGTAAATTACTCTTCCGAAAAAAGCAATTAGCGCACTCGTGTTCTTCTCGCTCCATACATCACGATCTCTGAAAAGGCCGTCCTTCAAATTCTGACCGGCGCCAAGGTTGTTGTAGCTTAAATCATCAGAAATAAAGTTTCTATTGGCTGCGCCAAATCCCTCATTGGTGAAGTCCTGAAAAGTGTATCCGACCAAAGCAGTCAACTGATGATTATTAAACTCATTAGAATAGTTGAGTGTAGACTCGAAAGTCCTGTCGGTCGATTGTCGTTCAGCCCGACTCGCTTCTCCGTTTGTTCCTCCGGTAATGCTCTGCCAAGAATCACGGCGGATATACAGTCCGTCTAATTGATTGCTGCGTTGCAGGGCAAGCATATTGGAAAATTTTAGTCCCTTCGCAACTTCATAGCTTACGCGAAAATTGGTGAGCAACTCGCTTCGCTGCACTTCATAGTCTTTCTGTAAGAGTAAAGCTACAGGGTTAAAATTTTCATATCCGGTCTCTTCCATATACGTGCCGTCGGGATTATACACGGGCAATGTGGGATTGCGTTGAAGTGCTTTATAAAAAACGGAATAATCGGTGGGTCTGTACTTTTGCACGGTGTAGGAAAACGACATATCCGTTCTTAGTTTTTTGTTGGCGCTCGTATGCCCCAGCTTCAGGCGACTATTGATAAAATTGTTGTACGACTCTTTTATTAAGCCGTTCAAATCTCTATAATTGACTGCGGCATAGTAGTCTATGTGCTCATTCCCGCCTGACATTGACAGGTTGTGCACGCTGCTCAATTTGGTTTGAGAAATTTCCTTAAACCAATCTGTGTTATGTCCAAAGTCGGACATCGTGGCCACTTTCCCTTTCAAGTAAACATTCGTTCCGTGGGCAAAATCAATTTTTAATTGCCGCCAATCCTCGCCGCTCAATACGCTTGGTTTATTGGAATACTCGTCAAAATAGGAATAGCCCGAATACTCAATTCTGGCTTTCCCTGCCTTTCCCTTTTTAGTGGTGATAAGAATCACGCCGTTGGTTCCTCGCGTGCCGTAAATTGCGGCCGCCGACCCGTCGCGCAACACGTCGATGGAGGCGATGTCTTCAGGCGCCACGGTATTCAAACTTCCGCCGGGAATTCCGTCAATGATAACAAGAGGCGTGGCCGTGCCTGACACGGTGGACACTCCGCGCAACTGCATTTGTACGCCCGATGCCGGATCGCCCCCATTGCTGCGCGATACGGCAAGTCCCGCCACCTTTCCTTGAATGAGCTGTATGGGCGAACTTGTTATGGCGCCCTTGTTGAAGTCTTCTTCCTTCACGCTCGATATGGCGCTCGTAACTTCCGTCTTCTTTTGAGTCCCGTAACCAACCACTACCACCTCGTCGATTTTTTTAACATCCGTGGCAAAGCTAACATTGATCGTCGTATTTGCGCCCACCGTTATTTCTTGCGTCACGTATCCGATGGAGCTGAATATCAGCGTTGCTTTTTGGTCTGTTACCGTCAATGAATAGGCGCCGTTGACGTCGGTTACTGCGCCGTTGCGGGTTCCCTTTTCAAGCACGTTCGCGCCGGGGAGAGGCTGGCCGTTTTCATCGCGCACCACTCCTTGTACCGTGAGGGCTATTTCCAGCGTGAAGTTCCCGGTTGGCGCGGCTTCGTCGGCTTTCAAGAGGAGTATATGGTTTTCCAACGGCGCGGCTCTCACTTCATTGCCAAACAACTTTTGAAACACGCTCTCTATAGTTTCATTATCGGAATTAATATCCGCTCTTTTCTGCGCATCGAGCGCTTTCGAACTGTAGGAAATTTTTACTTGAGCTTGCTCTTCAATGAGGTTTAAAATTTTTTTAATCCTGATATTGGAAGCGTGTATCGTGACCGTGCGTTTGAGCAATTCTTGTCCAAAAACGGAGCCGGCGTACCCCGTGAAGAACAGAGAGACAAGCAAGGCATTGGTCAGAGTAATTTTCATTAAGAGTAAATGAACATGACGCTTTTTTTCAAGACTTTTCATATCTTTAAATGTTTTTGTTTAATAGGCAAAAATGTCTGTTGCCGTAAAAGGCGACGGTGTGAGGCCGGCAATGCTCCAACATTGTCGGCTTCTTTTTTTATGATGGTTATTCGCTCATAGTTTTTAGTTTGCGGTATTTTAGTTGATTCTGTGTTATTTATCTGCTTAGAGTTTCAGCTCGCCCCAGCCTTTTCGGTATTCTCGTTTGATAAATTGGTTGGCTTCTTCAAAGTTGGTAATGCGCATATTGGGGCCGTCCCATTTAAAATTGATATAGCGTCCCGGAAAAGCAAAGCCTTCCATTTCGCCATAGACGGGGTCGGCGCGCTTCACTTTTTTTCTAATATTGAAACTGCGCAACACCAAATTTCCCATCAATACGGTTTCCGTCAAGGGGCCTGCATAGCCTTCGAAAGGCGAACTGACTTCGGCGTTCCCATAACCCGCAATGCAGGCGTCAATCCATTGCCAATAGTGCCCGTCCATCTCCCCATTGACGCGCGGATATTTTTTGGGAACATGGATTTCCTTGTGGCGCGAGAGGGGCAAAAGAATGGGCGCTCGTCCTCCCCAGCCGCAAGCGGCCTTTCCTTTGGTGCCGATAAATAAAGTGCTTCCCTCAAAATCGTTTAACTTGGTAAAGTCGCCCATGACGTCGTTCATGTTTTCGTCGGAATCTAAACCAATGGGGCGTTCGGGAACAATGCCTCCGTCCATCCAAATCAATTCCAGTTCTTTGCCTGTTTTTAATTTATAACGAAAGGTCAGCGAACTTGAAACCGGCCCGCTGTCGGGATAATTTGCTTCGGAAAAAATGCCGTCATATACGGTGCTGGCGCTGCCCGACGCTTCGTAGGGATAACCCAACTCCAGCAATTTAAAAGGCGGTCCCATAATATGGCAACCCATGTCGCCGAGAGCGCCTGTGCCGAAACGCCACCATCCGCGCCAGTTGAAGGGCACTAGGTTTTCTATATAATTGGTGTCGGGCGCGGTGCCGAGCCACAAGTCCCACTTCAACTCCTTGGGAACGGGCGCCGCCGTTTTAGGCCACGCAATGCCTTGCGGCCACACCGGGCGGTCTGTCCAACAATATACCTTGGTAATATCCCCCAAAAGACCTGCCTCAATCCATTCGCGCAAAATTTGCATGCCTTCGCACGAGGCGCCTTGGTCGCCCATTTGGGTCACGACCTTGTATTTTTCTGCCGCTTGCGTTAAAATCCGGGCTTCGTAAATATCATGCGACAAGGGTTTTTGCAAGTAAAGATGTTTCTTCAACTGCATGGCACGCAACCCCACGATGGCGTGATTGTGGTCGGGAATGGCCACGGTAACGGCGTCGAAGTTTTTATTTTCTTTTTCAAAGAGTTCGCGCCAGTCGTAAAAGAATTTTGCTTTTGGGAATTCTTTTTTTCGGGGAGCGGCCATTCTGTCGTCCACGTCGCAGAGATGGGAGATGACCGCATTCTTCTTTGGCGTTTTCATCAGCGTTTGAATATCGGCCGCGCCTTCGCCTCCGCAACCCACGGCGGCAATGTGCAGTTTATCGCTCGGCGCCACGTGTCCCAAGCCGCTCACGGCATGGCTTGGAACAATGGCAACCGCCCCCGCAGTCATGGCCACAAACTTTCTTCTTGACAGCAATTTTTCGGATTTTGAGTTATTCATAATATAACTATAATATGGTATGATTTGTAAAACAGGATTTTTAAGCCAATTTATTTTAACGGCTGTACTTCCACTTTTCGGAAGAAGACCACGTTGGTCGAGTCGTGATTTTGCAAACCGAAGTAGCCCGTCTCGGGACGCGGGCCGCGATAAGGTTCAAAACTAGCCACGCGCTCGGGCGTAGGATCGCCTTCTTTGAAGTCGGTTACTTTTTCTCCGTTCACAAAAACAATCGTGCGCAATCCGTCGAGGGTGATGTCCATGCTATTCCATTCGGGGCCGGGCTTACCGGGTTTGGCGAGGGGTTTATTCATAGAATAAAGCGTTCCTGTGTAATGACAATCGTCTTCGTCGGAAGTTTCGGGGTGGTTGTCTATTTGACATTCGTAGCCATAATGAACAGGCATCCATTCTTCTCTGGGTTCAACGGGTATGCGGATAAATACGCCCGAATTGCTGTTTTCTTTCTCCATTTTATATTCAATGTGAAATTTGCAGTTGCCAAACTTTTCGCCCTCCCAATAGAGCAAGCCCATGCCGCCGACGCCGCGAATCATTCCGTCTTCTACTGCCATTGAACCGCTGCCCGCATGCTTCCAACCCGTGAGGTCTTTTCCGTTGAAGAGCGGGCGGGGTTCGACCGTTTGCGAATTTTTGTTTTGGCAGGCTGCCAATGCCGAAAGTACGCATAAAAACGCGGCTGCCGATTTTAACTGTTTTAAGATTTTCTTTTTCATGTGATGGCGGTTTAATATTTATTTTTTGATTTTAATAATGCAAATGTATCAATAAGGTTAGAGTGAGCGGCATGACTCGTTCTATAATTTATTTTTAATATCCAAAATTTTGTCTCAAGTTAGGGTTTGAGATAAGCGCTATATCAGGAATTGGAAGTATAACCCTTGAGCCTTCGGGTTTAATTTTTTGTTCGGGGAGATAGAGGTCATTATATTTTCCAAAACGCACTAAGTCGGGTCTTCTCCATCCCTCCAAGTAAAGCTCGCGTCCGCGTTCTGCCAATATCGCGGGGAGGTCAACGGCAGCTAAAGCGGAAGCAAGTCGCTTGCTCCTAAGTTCATTTACTATCGCCGATGCTGTTTCGGATGAGGTGCCGCCGCGCAGAATGGCTTCGGCTTTCATCAAACGCATATCCGCATAACGGAAAACGGGAAAATCGTTTTCATTTTTGCTCGCTTGATTGTTGCAGTTTTCGACAGAAAGCGGAAATTTGTTATAGCGAATGCCCTTCTCCTCCGACGAGGCATAAAGGCTGAATTCTTTCGTGAAAATAAGCGGGTTCCCGCCCCTGTCATTCACAGGCACCACAGGAATCCCGGGCCCGGCTTTATTTCCTCCCGCATTTGGGCCTTGGGGCGCATATGCTTGACCCACAATAAATCCCGCATTATAACCAAGGTATTCCGAATTCCCCGGAATGCGGTAATTTTTTCTCACGTCTCCGTCCTCGAAACTATCATAAAAGGCAGGCAATATGACCACGCCATTCCATGACGTGGGAGACATGTTATAGTGAAGCGTATACTTGATAAGGCTGTTGACGTCGGCGCTATTGCTGGCCGCGCAAACAAAAATATTTTCTTTGGAACCCGTTGAATTATCCCATTTGAAATTATCCCAATAGTTGGCGGAATAGTCAAGCGACGGATTCGCGTCGATTTCATCGCAGTATCGGATTGCCTTATTCATGTCGTCCGCTTTAAAGTCAAAAGGGCCTTCTGGATTCTTGGGATCCTGCTTATATACGGCTTTGTTCAAATAGGCTTTGGCCAATAAAAACTTAGCCGCCTCTTGGGTGGCGATTCCTCGGTTCGTTCCGTTATAGGGGGGCAACTTCGGAAGCGCTTCCAGCAATTCGCTAATCACATAATCTATTGCTTGCGAGCGCGTAAAAACGTCGGGAAGAGCGCTCACGTCTGCGGTGGCCGGACGGTGTTGCACCTGCCCGAAAAGATCGCAACACAAATAAGAAACGAACGCTCTTATAAATTTGCCCTCTGCTTGCTTTTGTCCCGAAGCGGTCTCGGAAACTACGGTCGACTGGTAAATCGCTTTATTAATGCTTTCCCAAGCATATCTGTTTTGAACATGCGAGGGCGTCCACGAATGGAGAGCATGTTGCACCCATACGCCGCCGTCGTACCAGTCTGTTCCGCGAGTAGGGGCCACCGCAATATCGCCCGAATATTCGTTGACTCCGTAAATATTTCCCGGATCCGTGAGAAAGTATATAGACTGATACGCTTTTTCAATGCTGGCTGCTTCGGGCGCGTTTTTCACCGAGGCGGGAATAAAATTTGGATCTTTTACTATCGTGTTAAGATTGCACGACGCGGAATGGAGAATGAGAATACTCGCTAACGCCGCGCCTGTTTTGCCGATGATATTTTGTTTCATAATGATTTTATTTTGGACGGATTAGAAACCCGCGTGTATGCCAATAGTGACTGTTCTTGATTTCGGATAACTCAAATAATCAATCCCGCGCGAGGGTACGCCATTCACGGGCGCATTAGAGTTAACCTCCGGATCCAGGCCTGAATAGGGGGCGATAAGCCACAGGTTTTGCCCGGAGAGATTAGCCGTAAGCGTTTTAATAAGCGACTTGGAGAATCGGAAAGAATAACTTAGAGTGGCATTTGATAAACGTATGAAATCGCCTTTTTCCAAAAACCGCGACGAGACCGTGCTTGGGTTTAGAGGACTCTCTTTTGAAGAGGCGACTTCTTTAGTCACGTTATGCCCTGTTTTTAAACTTCCCTTTTGAAACAATGCGTTGGCCGTATTGTTATACACATAAAACCCGCGCGAGGTGTTGAAGAATACGGACAAGCTCCAATTATTATAGGTAAAATTGTTTGTGAGTCCTGCGGTGAAAGTAGGCAGGGCGCTATTCGCCAAATGATTTCCGCCGGGGGCATAAGAGGAAAAACCGCTCCCGTCAAAGCCTTGAAAAACAGGCACGCTCCATGCGAAAAGAGGGAATCCGTTGGCAAAAGTTTGCGCATACGAACCATCCAATCCCTGCCCGTTCACCTTTCCCGATACCACAATACGCTCAAAATGGTGCAACGTATTGCGATAAAAAGTCATATTATAATTGACATTCCAGTTAAATTTTTTTCCTTGAACAGCCTCTGCCAAGAAGCTGAATTCCAAGCCGCGATTAACCACATAACCGGGCAAATTGGAAAAATAATAATTGGTGACGCTGAATCCTCCGGGCACCGGACCATAAAATAAGAGGTTGTCGCGTTGCGTGTGATAATAGTCCACCGTGCCCGACAAGCGATGGTTTGCCAACGCCCAATCAAGTCCGGCCCCCATTGTGGTGGCCACTTCCCATTTCAGATCCTTATTGCCCTGATGTTCCAATCGGGTTTGCCCCTGCCAACGAGTAGAGAAATCTACGGCGTCGTATGCTCCCAATCCGTCCTGACTTCCCAGCTTTCCCCAGTTAGCCCGAAGGCTAAGGTCATAGAAGATTTTAGAAAGTCCCTGCGCAAAAGATTCTTTGCCGACTTTCCATTTGACGGCAAAAGCAGGAAAGGTTCCGTAGCGATGCCCCGAACCAAATTTAGAAGAGCCGTCCACGCGCGCCGTGCCCGTAAAATAATATTTATCGCGCACGGAATAGTTTACTCTTCCAAAAAAGGATTGCAGTTTCACCAGGTTAAAATAAGGAAGCGGGTCAACGGTTTGAATATTCTGAAAATTGTCAATGTCTTTCACAAAATCATCGGCCGGATTAACGGGGGGATTGGCTAATCCAAAACCCGCGTCTTGAGCATATTCCGTATCGAAATCTTGATAAGAATATCCGGCCACTGCTTGGATGGCGTCTTTTCCTATTTTTCTGTCAAGCGCCAAAGTATGTTCCGTTAACAAGGACGTATTTTTAAGGCGCTGATACACGGCTCGTCCGTTCCCGGGCATAATGGAATTGTCAATTTGATTTCCAAACACGCTAAGCGCCCCCGCAAACGACGCCGCGCTCAATCTTGGATCTCCGAAAGTCTTGCGCAAACTGAAGGAGTTATTATACCCCAGAGCAGACTTGAAAGCGAGGCCGGGAATAATTTCATAACTTAATCCCAGGTTGGTCAGCAATCTTCTTTCATTGCTGTTATCGGTTATATAGGTCAGCATTTCGACCGGGTTTTTAAGAGCGCCGCCCGGCGCCAAGAACGTGCCGTCGGGGTTATAAATCGGATACGTGGGATTGTACTGAATCGCATTCTCCACCACATTGGGCGAGTAGGCGTTCTTCACATTTCCCAGGGTGGCGCTTAGGTCTGCTTTGAATTTATCGCGAAAGAATTTTTGAGAAAGATTCACCCTTCCCGTTAAGCGCGTAAGTCCCGAGTGTTTCACAATGCCTTGTTGATTGTCATAGGAACCGCTCACGCGGACGGACGTTTTTCCTCTGGTAATGCCCCACCCCAAATTATGCCCTGTTGAAACGGCGTTTCTGAAAATCTCTTTTTGCCAATCTGTATTGGCGCCTTTATTCAGAGCCGTTCCCGCCTGAACAGATTGTCGGGCCGCTTGTTCCGACAAGCCCGAATCGATATTGGCTTGCTTCACGCCCGCTAAAAACTCGGAAGCGTTCAAGAGGTCGTAGCGCTTGGCCGCCGCCGAGACGCTGCAATAGACGCTGTAAGCAAAATCTCCCCCGGCATTGTCTGCCTTTCCTTTTTTTGTGGTGATAAGCACTACGCCGTTTGCCCCTCGCGAACCATAAATGGCGGCCGAGGAGGCGTCTTTTAAAATGGTGATGCTTTCAATATCATTAGGGTTAAGAAAGGTAAGCGGATTTCTTGGCACCGAATTTCCGCCTTCAATAGACGCTCCGAGGCCGGCGCTGTTGTCCATGGGAATCCCGTCTATCACATACAAGGGATCGTTATTGCCTCGTATGGAAGAAGTCCCCCGTATATTTATGGTGACGGCCGAACCCGGCTCCCCGCTGTTGGGCGTAATGGTAACGCCTGCCGTTCTGCCTTGCAACAATTGTTCTGGCGAAGAAATCACGCCTTTGTTAAAATTTTCGCCCGTAACTGCGGCCACCGAACCCGTGAGGTCTTTGGCTTTTGTGGTGCCGTACCCCACGACCACCACTTCTTCCAATTTTTTCACATCCGTCGCAAAATTCACATTAATAATAGTTTTCCCGTCCGCGGCAATTTCTTGCGTCTCATACCCGATGGAACTGAATACCAACACCGCATTATCGTTTGAAACCTCCAACGCATAGGCGCCGTTCTCGTCCGTGGCGGTGCCGTTATTGGTTCCTTTTTCAAGGACATTGACGCCGGGAAGAGGCTGACCGTTTTCATCGCGCACAACCCCTTGTATGACGGGGGCTATTTCCACGGTTAAGTTGCCTGTTGACGCGGTTCCGTCGGCTTTCAGGAGAAGTATATGTTTATCCAACAACAATACCTTTACTTCGTTGCCAAACAGCTTTTGAAGCACGCTCTCTATAGATTCGTTACTGGAATTAATGTCGACTTTTTTCTGCGCATTGAGCGCTTTCGAACTGTAGGAAATTTTTACTTGGGCTTGCTCCTCCATGAGGTTTAAAATTCTTTTCACGCTGACATTGGAAACGCGTATCGTGACCGTGCGTTTGAGCAATTCTTGGCCAAAAACAGAGTCGGCATAACCCGTGAAGAACAGAGCGATAAGGAGTAGATTGGTCAGAGTAACTTTCATTAATATTAACTGCACATGACGCTTTCTTTCAAGACTTTTCATATCTTTAAATGTTTTTTGTTTACATAGGCAAAAATGTCTCTGTTGCCGTAACGGGCGACGGAGTGAGGCCGGCGGTGCTCCAACATTGTCGGCTTCTTTTTTAAGATTGCTATTCGCTCATGTTTTTTTTTAGGTTTTAGCGTATTGTCTTTTGATTAATTCATTTTTTCAGTTGCATCCTCCCCGCACATAAATTTTAGTTTCTACGGTCTCATATTCTGCGTTGAGCAGGCGACAAATAATATCCAGTCTGTCATAAAATCCCTCGTTGTGCAGCTGCGTGGTAATGGTGCAGTTTGCAAAAGCTGCTTCGTCAAAAACCAAATCCATATTGTAGGCTCTCTCCAACGCGGCAAATACCTCCGTCGCGGAAGCCTCGTCAAAATTCATTTTTAGCAATTCGTCGGGCGCAATAACCACCTGCGGATTCTCCTGTAACTGCACTTGAAGTTTATTGGCTTTTTTATAATAAACTACTTCTTGATTGGGCGTAATGCAATATTCCTTCGCCGCTCCGTTCTCCGTGCTGCGCGACACCGCCACTTTCCCTGTTTTTACATTCACCACAATGGCATTGTCGGAAGGATTGGCTTTTATGGTGAAACTGGTGCCCAACACAGTAGTCACAAGCCCTTGCGAATAGACTTTGAAAGGATGGTTTTTGTCGGGCGCTACTTTAAAAAAGGCTTCCCCTTCGAGCGCCGCCTCGCGCGTATTGCAAAACGGTTTGACGGTGAGTTTGCCGCCCGACTGAAGGAGCACTTCGCTTCCGTCGGGGAGGAGAATTTTCTTGGCTTCCGATAAATTATTGTGGACCGTTATTTCTTCTGTTATAACCTGCACGAGCGGTTCATGGTCTGTTTTGGCGGCCTGCCGAAGGCCGAAGAAAAAGGCAATGATAAGCAGAAAAGAGGCGGCAATTCCGCTAATAATGCGGGACATGGAATGGTCCATGGGGGCTTCCGTCTTTTGCGTGTTTTGCCGCAACGCATCCCATACTTCCCGGCCGCGCCTTCTGATTTCCTCTTCTGCCGCGGGCATTTCTTCCGACAGTTTATTATAGAATCCGTTGACAATCTCCTGCTCTTGCGGAGTCGCTTTTCCCTCCAGATATTTTTCAATTAGCGCGATAAATTCCTTTTCTGTCAGCATGGTTTTGTCCTGCATAATATAGTAAGACACGCCTGCCCCCCGTTTACCCTAAGTCGTTTGCGGGAAAAATCAGAAAAAATGGAAAAAGAGTATCGGCTATATTAAGTTCCCTTATTTTTTCATTGTTTCATTGTTTATTAACTCCCAAACTTTGTCGTTATAGTTTGCCTTGGTAATTCCTGTGAGCTTTCCAAGGGTTTGATAATATTTTTCATTTCCTTTTTCAAAGGGACCCACATTAAGCAGTTCCCAAACTCCCGCAAATCCTTTCTCTTTTTCTATTTTTTGAACTAATAAAGCATTTACAATATCATCGGCTGAGTTGTTAAACCCTTTGGTCTTGAAATAAGCAGGCGTTTCTTTTACTTCTGCCCAATTTGTATTTTTATCAATGGCGATTTGTTCTTTAAAATTTCTGAAAATTTCTTTCCAAGACATGCCCCAACTTCCGCCGTATAAATAAGCACAGCCTTCATCCACCGGTTTATTTACTTTGCTTCTTGAAATGGCTAAACTTAATCTGTCATGAAACAAATCATGGGGGTCAAATTCATTAAAAGTGGGATTTCGGTTGCCTAATACAATTAGTTGTCGGTCGCCTAATGATGAATTCAAAACACCTTCCGTTCTGCCGTTGTAGTCGGCTTTATAAGCCACTCCGATTTGTTTTAGAATGTCAATGATATTGTCGCAACAATAATAATCGGTTATTTTGTTTTTCACTTTAAGCTTCAAGTCAAATGAAGCGGCTAACGCATTAAATTCTTTTACCTTTTTTTGGTTAATCGAATATTGGCAATGGAAAATGTGGTTCCCTGCTTTTTCAACTTTCCAATTTTTAGTGTTTCTTAAAAGCGGAGAGGAAAATAGAAATGAGCGGGTTGTTTTATGGGCAATAAATTCAAAAGTCGCCCTTATAATGGCGGCCCCGTCGCTAACCCTAATGTATGAAACTTGTATCAAGTAATTATTATCTTCTATGGGGACAACATTAGTCAAATAAGGGTTAAAAAGAATGTCGTTTTTTCCGATTTTGTCAATTCCGTTAATCTCATCCAGTAAAATAAATGTTTCTATTTTTTCATTTTCAAAAATAAACTTATTTTCTTCGTTTGGTTTCTGTGCCGCGTCTAAAAAATTGTTTATTGAAGCGGTTAAGGACTTGCTTTCAATACTATCTTTTGGCAAGGCGATATGCGGACGTATCCGTAAAGGATTTAGCTGTGCGTTTGCTAAAAATGTCGTGAATAGAAGTGTAAAAGCGTAGATTAGTTTCATTTTTTGTGAGGCGCTTGAACGCGGACGGCCTTTTCTACAATCGGTAATTGTAAAGAATAGATTGGCGTCAAAGAAATTATCGGACGCTTTTGTCCCATACATTTGTGCTTTTAAAATACGAAGAATCTGCTCTTCTCTTAATTTTGATTTTTTCATTTGCCTTTTTATTTTGAATAGTAATATAAAAACTCTATTTTATTTAATCAGTTCAAAAAACCAACCGCTTACTGAGATGGTTCTAAAAATCCAGACACAAATATGACAATAAATTTGTGTAACTATGTATAATAAGGCGGATTCAAGTCTGATTTGAATTTAAATAAATATTTTCATAAATTTGCTTCATGAGCAATCTGAAAATAGAAGGAAACGATTTTAAGATTAAATTCGATTGTCAACAACACCAAGTTGATGCAAACGTTCTTGTCAGCAGTCTTATTCACACTACTGCCATTGTTCAAGAGATAAATAAATACTTGAATAGCGGAAAGAAGATTGAAATCAAAGTCAAGGCGCTTGAAAAAGGAAGTTTCTTATGCCATATCGAGCTTATCGAGACCGCTTTAGACGCCTTACAGAATCTTTTCACAAAAGAAAATGCGGAAGCAAGGGCGACGATAATTGGAACTCTGGTCGGCTTAATAAAGCTAAAGAAATTTTTAAAAGGCAAAAAGGCAAAAGAAGTCCAACCGCAAGGGGATAAAACAAAGATTACCAATAAAGAAGGAAATGTAAAAAATAAACTTATTTTCTTCGTTTGGTTTCTGTGCCGCGTCTAAAAAATTGTTTATTGAAGCGGTTAAGGACTTGCTTTCAATACTATCTTTTGGCAAGGCGATATGCGAACGTATCCGTAAAGGATTTAGCTGTGCGTTTGCTAAAAATGTCGTGAATAGAAGTGTAAAAGCGTAGATTAGTTTCATTTTTTGTGAGGCGCTTGAACGTGGGCGGCCTTTTCTACAATCGGTAATTGTAAAGAATAGATTGGCGTCAAAGAAATTATCGGACGCTTTTGTCCCATACATTTGGGCTTTTAAAATACGAAGAATCTGCTCTTCTCTTAATTTTGAATTTTTCATTTGCCTTTTTATTTTGAATAGTAATATAAATGAGATGGTTCTAAAAATCCAGACACAAATATGACAATAAATTTGTGTAACTATCTATAATAAGGCGGATTCAAGCCTGATTTAAATAAATATTTTCATAAATTTGCTCAGTCATGAGCAATCTGAAAATGGAGGGAAACGATTTTAAGATTAAATTCGATTGTCAACAACACCAAGTTGATGCAAACGTTCTTGTCAGCAGTCTTATTCACACTACTGCCATTGTTCAAGAGATAAATAAATACTTGAACAGCGGAAAGAAGATTGAAATCAAAGTCAAGGCGCTTGAAAAAGGAAGTTTCTTATGCCATATCGAGCTTATCGAGACCGCTTTAGACGCCTTACAGAATCTTTTGACAAAAGAAAATGCGGAAGCAAGGGCGACGATAATCGGAACTCTGGTCGGGTTAATACAGCTAAAGAAATTTTTAAAAGGCAAAAAGGCAAAAGAAGTCCAGCCGCAAGGGGATAAAACAAAGATTATCAATAAAGAAGGCAATGTATTTATTATAGAAAATGCAACCTTTAATATTTACGAACATAGCGTGGCGGTAAAAGATGCTTTGGCTCAAAATTTTGACGCTTTAAATAATGACCCCGCCATCACAGGGTTTGAAATTACCGATAAAAACGAAAGTCCGTTTGTCAGAGTTGAAAAGAGCGAGTTTGCGGACTTGTCTCAAAAGTCGGAAGAGATCGAAGAAGGAGAAAGAAAAATGGTCGAGGCGGCAACGCTTAATATTCTCAGAATTTCTTTTGAAGAAAATTTGAAATGGGATTTTTATTACAGAGGTTATAAAATTTCCGCTAAGATAGCAGACCCGTCGTTTTATGAGTCGATTGATAAAGGCGAAGCCTTTGCGAAAGGCGATGTTTTAGAAGTCGAATTGCAGATAAGCCAAAAATTTGATGAAAGCGTCAATACCTTTGTAACCAAGTCGTATCAAATCAACAAAATTGCCCGTCATTTGTCTAGGGGCGAACAGCAAAAAATGATTTTTAGTCAAACTTGCAGTTAATCGGGCGAAAAGCCTTGCAAATACTGTTTTTTTTTCATTTTTGAATACCGATTTAAGCGTTGCCAATTTTCGCCTGACGAAGGGGCAGAATTTATAAGAAAAAACAAGCCAAGCGCTTAGAAATCGCGCTAAACAATACGCTTTCATCATGCGAACCAATCGCGGGGGGAAATTGGGGAAAATGATTTTTTAGAATAGCATGGCGAGTATCTGCCTTTGACTCTTCGTTTTACGGCGTTATCTTTCAGGGCGACGGGGAGGAAATCAAAAGATTTTGTCTTGTCCTTGCGAGTTTATGAGCAATCCCTAATTATCTTCGCCTAATTTTATGGCAACGCTTTTTGAACATCATCGCCTGACGGCTGACCCCGGTCAAAGTCCCATTCGCATAGACAAATTTTTGCTCGACCGCATACCCAATGCCACGCGCACCAAAATTCAAAACGGCATTGAGGCCGGTTTTGTGAAAGTGAATGAAAAATTTATCCGCTCCAATTATAAAGTGCGTCCTCACGACATTATCGTGATTTCTTTTCCCGAACCGCCGCGCGAAGAGGCGCCGCAACCCGAAGCCATTCCCCTCCACATAGTTTTTGAAGACGACTGTTTAGTCGTGCTCAACAAGCCCGCGGGCATGGTGGTGCATCCGGCCTGCCAAAACTGGAGCGGGACGCTGGTGAACGCGCTGACTTATCATTTTCAAAACTTGCCAGAAATGAAGGGCAACCGCGGAAGACCGGGCTTAGTGCATCGCATCGACAAGGACACTTCGGGGTTGCTGGTGATTGCCAAAACCGAAGAAGTCATCCAATCGCTTGGCGAACAATTTTATAACCACTCTATTGAGCGTACCTATAATGCGTTGGTGTGGGGAGTTCCGCAACCTGAAGAAGGCACTATTGAAATCAATGTGGGGCGAAGTTTGAAAGACCGCCGCGTAACTGCGGTTTTTCCCGAAGGAGATTTTGGAAGGCATGCCGTCACTCTATATAAGGTGTTGCAAGATTTGCGCTATGTGAGTTTGGTGGAATGTAAACTGAAAACGGGGCGCACCCATCAAATCCGCGCCCACATGAAACATCTCGGCCACCCGCTTTTTAATGATGAAAAATACGGAGGGCATGAAATTTTGAAAGGAACCATGTTTTCAAAATATAAACAGTTTGTAGAAAATTGTTTCAAACTCATTCCGCGGCAAGCCCTTCATGCGAAGACATTGGGCTTTGTTCATCCCGTCACCAAAAAATTTATGCAGTTCGATTCTGAACTTCCCGACGATTTAAAAACCGTGTTGGAGAAATGGAACAGCTACGTCAAAAATCACTAGTCGCGGCGGGCGCATAACAAATTGTTGCCCCTAAACCCTCGGCCTTTGGCGGGAAAACAACATCCTCTTCAGGGCGGCGAGAAAACACAAAGGGCGCGGGCGCTAGCCATGACTTTCCCTGCTCATGACTAAAGCCAAATTGCCTTGGAGTCTGCGCCCCTGCCCGCGACGGAGCGAACCGCGCCCGCCTATTTTACAAGGTCTTATGCACAATGCGGGTTAAAGAAAATGAAAATCCTAATTTCCTTTCATCGTTTTCATCTCCGTTCCGAAGGCTTGATAGAAAGCGAAAATAGTTTCGACGCCAAGCAAGAAATTTTTTGTTCCAAAATGTTCGTTTGGAGAATGAATGGCGTCGGTGTCGAGTCCGAAGCCGAGCAACACCGTGTCGAGGCCTAACTCTTTTTTGAAGAGAGCCACGATGGGGATGCTTCCTCCGTCGCGCGTGGGGATTGGCTTTTTCCCAAACACTTCGGTGATGGCTTTTTCAGCCGCGCGATAAGCGGCCGAGTCGGTGGGGGTAACGGCCGGTTCGCCGCCGTGGAGCGCCGTCACCTTTACTTTCACGCTTGGAGGGGCAATGGATTTGAAATGCTTGGTAAATAACTCTGCAATTTCATCCGTGGTTTGATTGGGGACTAAACGCATCGAAATTTTGGCAGAGGCTTTGGAAGGCAACACGGTTTTTGCGCCTTCGCCGACATAGCCTCCCCAAATGCCGTTCACGTCGAGCGTAGGGCGGATGCCGACGCGTTCCAACGTGGTGAATCCCTCCTCCCCCTTCACTTCATGGACGCCTAGTTCTCTTTTATAATCGGTCATGCTGAAGGGCGCTTTGTTCAACTCTTTGCGTTCCGCGTCGGAGAGCGTCATCACCTTGTCGTAGAATCCGGGGATGGTTACCCGTCCCTTCTCGTCGTGCAGGGAGGCAATCATCGAAGCCAATACGTTGGCCGGGTTGGCCACCGCCCCGCCATATACTCCCGAATGTAAATCGCGATTGGGACCGATTACCTCCGCTTCCATGTAGCACAGCCCGCGAAGTCCGACGGTAATGGAAGGCGTCTCCAGCGAAATCATCGAAGTGTCGGAAATCAATATGGCGTCGGCCTCCAACTGACTTTTATATTTTTTTACAAATTCGCCCAAATGCGCCGAACCTATTTCCTCCTCCCCTTCAATCATAAACTTGATATTGCAAGGGCGTTGGCCTAAGCGCATCATGGCTTCAAATGCTTTTATGTGCATGAATACCTGACCTTTGTCGTCGCAAGCGCCTCGGGCAAATATTTTATTGTCTTTTACAATCGGTTCAAAGGGGGGAGAAAGCCACAAGTCAATTGGGTCGGGGGGTTGCACGTCATAGTGTCCATAGACCAAAATAGTGGGCGCATTGGGGCTTACAAATTTTTCGGCATACACCACGGGATGTCCCGGGGTTTCCATCAACTCTGCTTTGTCGCAGCCTGCTGCCTGCAATTTTTCTTTCGCAAACATAGCCGCGCGTCGCATGTCTTTCTTGTGCTGACTATCGGCGCTGATGGACGGGATTCGCAACCACTCTATAAGTTCCGCAACGAACCGGGCTTTGTGGGTTTGGATATATTCTTTTATCATATAGTTTTTTTCTTAACAACAAAGGTATAAAAATTAATGGTTAATGATTAATGGTTAATGTGGCTAATGGTTAATTGGCTAACGATTAATTGGCCGGATGCATCCCAAAATTCCCATCCCCATTTGAAAATGGGGGCTATTGACCAGCGCCGCCTTCTCCATCGGGAGCCCCCCTAAATCCTAATAAAAAGCCGCAAGGGAAGAGCGGCGAGAGGGTAGCATAAGCCTCAAAGCAGCAGATCAATAGCCCCCTCAAATGGGGGTTGCCTGTGAATCTTGTGCTCGAATCGGAATCAAATAAAATTAAAATTCTCATTTGCAAGGCTTTACGACTTCCTAATATGGAGCGCGCCTATAAAGAGGCATATCTCCTTGGTTTCTCCGCATATTCGAAAACCTGCGGACTCGTTGCCTCATGGAGGAAATGGCGGTCAGTAAATAATACATCGGGTTGGACGGGAGCGCCTCTCACCGATTAAACAAAAAATCCAAATATAATGTGATATATATCATTTGCTAATACGATACATATCATTTTTTTTATTAGATGGGAAGTGTGTATGTTTGTGGCATCAAAGGAAAAAATTTTTCCTAAAAACTAAGTTCTGTTCCTTTGATGTAAATAAATTATTTAACCAATTAAGCCAAATGTTTTTTATATGAAGCATCTCTTGGTTTTGTTAAGTCTCGGCATTTTTAGCGCAGGCATGGGGCAAGTCCCTCCCAAGGCTGATACGTTGCTAAAAAAAGCGAATGTGGGATTAATTTTAAATAATGGATTGCTTCCGTATCATTTTTGGGTAAATGGCGATATTTGCTTAACCAATGAGGCTTTTATCTTTATCCCAAAAATTCATGTTCGCAGGAAGTACCTGAAATACAACGAGCATTTCAAAACTATTTATTTGCCATACGACAGCATTGCAACGGCAAAGAAAAGTACGTTTTTGGGCGGGTTGCTTGTTAAGTCAAGAAACAAAAAGTATCGGATACGCATGACGCGCACGTTAAGCCTGAAAAATAAAAAACTGAAGGAAACCATTGCAATGATTAACAGCAAGATAAAGCGCTGAATAAATGATTTCTTAATCAAAATCAGCCCTTCCGAAAGCGGAGGGGCTTTTTTTACCTGCCGCGCGGACAAAAAATCAAATACAATTATGACATATATCATTTTCTCTTTAATTCCTTGACTTAACCTTGCGATTTCAAAGGAAAAAACTTATTGCTGAAAGTAAGCCCTGTTCCTTTGACACACAATAAATTTTTAACCAATTAAGCCCATGTTTTTATGAAAAGTAAAATTGTGCTTCTAGAAATTGCCGACTGTTTAGCCATGCGGGCAGGGTATGTTGCCAAGAAAACCAATATCGGCGCCGGAACTCAAGGCTGGTTTTCAAAACTTAACTGTATGAGGTATCTCTTGGTTTTGTCATGCCACGGCATTTTTAGCGCAGGCATGACGCAGGCAGTCCCCCCTAAGTCCGATACGTTGCTAAAAAAAATGGATGTAGAATTAATCCTGCAGAACGGATTGCCTCTGTCTCTGTTTTGGGTGAGCGGCGATATTTGCTTAACCAATGACGCTTTTATTTTTATTCCAAAAGTCTATCGCGGGGGAAAGTATATGAAATACAACCATCTTTTCAAAACTATTTACTTGCCATACGACAGCATTGCCGCGGCAAAGAAAAGTACGTTTTTAGGCGGGTTGCTTATTAAGTCACAAAACAAAAAGTATCGGATAGCCATGGCACGCACGTTAAGTCGGAAAAATAAAAAACTGAAGGAAACCATTGCAATGATTAACGGCAAAATAAAGCGCACAAAATAAAGCGCGGAATAAATGCCCGC
>Ga0081606_1000274_pt1 | contig 24791 bp, 21 predicted proteins | sample EareggfetidaYelm_FD_71127 | JGI IMG/M metagenome (GOLD analysis project Ga0081606, IMG submission 71127) | Earthworm egg capsule microbial community from the University of Washington, USA - E. fetida Yelm (SPADES assembly) (version 2) | ecosystem: Host-associated > Annelida > Reproductive system... | reverse complement strand
AGCCGCGTCCTCGACGCGCTCGCCACGCGGCTGGAGACGAGCGGACAGGCCCGGGTGGTGCGCCTCGCCGCGTCTCCTCCCGACGCGGGCCCACCCGAGGCCCTGCTCCAGACGCTGTGGGCCCTCGCCACCCCGGGCAAGCCCCTGCCCTCTCCGCCCGCGGGGGCCCGGCGTCATGCGCTCGCCCGCGCCGTGGCCGGAGCCCTGCGCCAGCTCGCCCACCCGAGGCCCCTCGCCCTGCTGGTGGATGACGCGCACCAGGCGGACCCCACGGCCCTGGACGCCCTGGAGGTGGCCACGCTCGCGGCGCCGGAGGTGCCCCTCTGGGTCTGTATCGGCGCGCGTCCGGAGCTGCTCACCTTGCGTCCCCTTCTGGGCGAGCGCGCCGGCCACCTCGCCCACCACGCGATGGCGCCCCTCGAGTCCGACGCCCGCCGCGCCCTGCTGCGCCACCTCCTGCGCCCCGCCGAGTTCATCCCCGAGCCGGTGCTCGCCCGCCTGGAGCAGCTCACCCAGGGCGTGCCCCTGTCGCTCGTGGAGGTGGCCGGAGCGCTGCGCACCTCGGGGGCGCTGCGCACCTCGGCGAGCGGCGAGGGGTACGTGGCGGCGGATGAGCTGCTGCACGTCTCGGTGACGCCCCTCTTCGAAAGGCTCGCCGCGCGCGCGCTGGCGCTCCTGCCCGAGTCGCATCAGGGCCTCGCCCAGTTGTGCGCGGTGCTCGGCCTGGAGCCGACGGTGGCCCAGGTGGACGCGGCCCAGCGCCACCTGGAGAAGACGGAGGAGGGGGCCCGGGTGGCGGGACTGGACGCGGGAGCGGGCCTCGCTCGACTCGCGCGCACGGGACTGCTGCGCCCGGTGGACGCCGAGCGCTACGCCTTCCGCCAACCCCAACTGCGCGAGGCCCTGGAGCGGGCCCTCCCCGCCGCGTGGCGCCGGACGTTGCACGCGGCGGCCCTGAGGAGCCTCGGAGGCGGAGGCGAGGGCGAGCAGCGCCGGCGCGCCCGTCATGCCGCGGCGTGTGGCGTGCACGAGGAGGCCTTCACCGCATGGTTCTCCCTGGGCGAGGCCGCGCGTCGGGCCCACCGCCACGTGGAGGCCGAACAGGACTACACCCACGCCCTCGCGCAACTGCCGGAGGGGGAGTCGGCGCGGAGGGCCCGGGTGCTCGCCGGACGAGGCCGGGTGCGCTACCGCACCCACCGCTTCCACGAAGCGCTCGCGGACCTGGTCGCGGCGCGGGCACTGGCCCACACCCTGGGCGACACCGCGTTGGAAGTGGACCTGCTCCTCGAGGAAGCCACGCTGGTGGACTGGCTCGAGGACGCGGAGGGCTCGGCCGCGCGCACCCAGGAGGCGTTGGACAAGGCCGAGTCGCTGGACGATCCCAAGCTGTCCGTGCGCTGCTCGCTCGCCCGCGCGCGCCACACCTGGAGGCAGGGGGACTGGACGCGCGCCACGCGGCTGCTCACCGCCACGGTGGAGTCGGCCACGCTCACCCGGGACACGGAGACGCGCATCATCGCGTTGATGATGCAGGGCACGGGGCTGTCATTGGCCGGGGACGAGCCCGCGTCCGCGGCGGCCTTCGACGAAGCGCTCGGCCTGTGCCAGCGCGAGGGGGACGCGCTGCACCGGGCCGCCACCCTCATCAACCGCACCTTCCTCTGGCGGCTCCGGGGAGACCTGGCGGGCGCCGAGAGGGACTTGCGCGAGGCCATCACCCTGGGGCGCGAACTGGGCCACGCCCAGGTGGAGCGCTGGAGCGTGGGACAGCTCGCCGAGTGCCTGCACTGGATGGGGCGGGAGCGCGAGGCACTGGGCCTGGCGCGGCGGGCGCACGAGCTGGGGCTGCGCTTCTTCCGCGAGCACCCGGTGGCGGTGGACGCGGTGTTGCTGGCGCGCGTGTGCGCGGCGCTCGGGGACCTCACCGAGGCGCGCCTGCTGCTCGATTGGCTCACCGCGAACTGCTCCCCCGAGACCACTCCACCCAACACGCGGGCCCTGTGGCGGATGGTGGCGCTGCGCGTGCACGAGGCCGGAACAGGCACCTGGAGCGACCCTGCCTGGAAGACGCTGGCCACGGAGACCGAACCCGATGCGTCGGGTGACGAGCTGACGGAGGTGCTGCACCAGGCCGCGCTGGGCGCGCACGAAGCCGGACGGGAACACGAGGCAAGGGAATGGCTCCACCGGGCTCGCGCCACCGCGGAGACCTCCCCTCTGTGGCGCTCGCGCCTGGACGCCCTTCATGTGGCCTGGGCGGCAACACCACCCCCCTGAAGCCGTAGCCCCCCAGGCCACACCCGACCGCCCCCGTCTCCTCCCGCGAGCACACCTTTTCCGCGAATGGCCCACCCCATGCATCGACTCCTGAACATGGAATTCCCGCGAGTTCAGCGCACTCCTTCCTCTACGTACTCCCCGCTCGGAACGCTCGTACTGACCGTGTCGACGCTGCTGAGCGCGGGGGGATGCCATCCCGACGCCCTCGATTCGGCGCCGGACGGGCCGGTCTTCATGACGGAGCAGCCCCTGCGCGTGGCCAACTCCCTCACCACCCAGGCCCTGGTGCTCAACGCCATCTCCACCAATCCCCAGGCCATTCCCCTCCTGGTGGGCAATGGACTGGTACCGCTGTTCGCCCCCACCACCGGCAACGCCTACCTCCAGCAGCAACTCCGGGATCCAGACGCGCGGCAGGTGATGTCGTACCTGGTGAGCTGCGCGTTGCCCCGGGGCTCCAACGTCACCTGGATGGACCCCTCCACGGGCCTGACGAACGTATGGGAGGGCAAGCTCGGGCTGTGTCCCCAGTGGAAGAACGCGGCCCCCACGGAGGCCTGCGAGCGCTGGGTGTCCGCGTGTCTGCTCGCGCGCAACAACGCCCAGGGCCGGCGCGTGGAGTTGTCCCTGCGCGGAGAGGACTCCTCCCGCCCCACGCTCTTCTCCCTGGAGAGCGCGACGAAACCGGTCCAGTTCGATCCGAACACGGACGCTCCGGTGCCCAGCTATGGCGCCTGTGGCTCGCCCGGCACGTCGGTGAGCCGCGACTGTGGCTGGAAGGCGGAGGGCATCGGCCGGTGCGTGCCGGGACAGGCGGTGCGGCTGGGCGCGGGCGCGCGCGCGCCGGATCAATGCGGCTCGGGCGCGGTCCTGGGCGCGGCGAGCGGGGCGAGGATGATGCTGCGCGTGTGCGACGACATCTTCGGGTGTGATCACGGCGACGGACGGAGGCTGGAGCGGAGCGAGGGCTCATGCGCCACGACGTCCGCGGCGGTGACGTTCACCTGCCCCGCGTCGGGCTTCTTCAACGTGATGTCCGCGCCGTACGACAGCACGCAGACGGGCACGGTGACGGTGGGCGTGGAGACGAGCACCCAGGCATCCACGCGCTATCCGCTCTCCGAGGCCGAGGCGTTCTTCCTGCGCGAGGGCGCCTATTACGGCAACATCTTCGAGCCCGATTCGCTCGCGGTCTCGGTCTATGTGGATCGGGAAGGCAAGACGCGGGGCAAGGATCAGATCGTCCAGGGCTCGGTGTACCGCAAGATGTACTCCTGCCAGGCCGCGGGCTGGAGCGGCACTGCGGCCTATGCGACGCACCGGCTGTGCGCGGTGCCCGGCATGGGCTCCAACTGCGCGGCGACCTCCCTGGGTCTGTGCGTGGACCCCACGGACTCCCGCTTCCCGGCCTCTCGGTGCGAGTACGACGATGGCCGCCTGGTGAAGGGGGATGGCGACTTCGAGGTGTGCTCCGATGCGAGCGGCAATAAATGGATGGAGCCCATCACCGTCTTCCTCCACAACGCCTGCGGGGTGGTGCCGGGAGCACCCCCGGACGTCTGCCACTCGAGCGCCGCGCCGAAGAACTAGAGGAGCCGAGGATGACGGACAAAGCCGCCCAGTCCCTATATGGCGAGGAACTGTCGCCCGGAGCGCTCGTGGGTGGCTACGTCGTGGAGGACGTGCGCTACCGGGGCACCGTCGCGACGCTCTACCACGCGCGCGAGGCCCGGAGCGGAGCACCCGCGGCGCTCAAGGTGATGCGCCCCCAATTCGCCACCGCGCGCGGGGCGCTGCGCCGCTTCCAACAGGAGGCGGAGACGCTCAAGCGACTGGACCATCCGCACATCGTGGACGTGCTCGAGCACGGGACACTTCCGGACGGCCGGCCCTTCATCGCCATGGAGTGGCTGGAGGGAAGGGACCTGGCGGCGGAGCTCCTGGCACGGGGCCCCCTGTCGGCGCGCGAGGCGCTGGACGTGCTCGAGCAGGTGGGCGCGGCGCTCGGAGCGGCGCACGGCGCGGGCGTGGTGCACCGGGACCTCAAGGCGCAGAACGTGGTGGTGCTGGCCGAGGGGGGCCAGGTGAAGCTGGTGGACTTCGGGGTGGCCAAGCTGCTGTCGCCCGAGGACGCGGGCACGGGCGCGACGAGCACGGGCCTGGTGCTGGGCACGCCCCTGTCCATGGCGCCGGAGCAGATCCGAGGCGAGACACCAGACGCGCGCACGGACCTGTACGGCCTGGGCGTGTTGCTCCACCAGCTCGTGACGGGACAGCCGCCCTTCCAGGGAGTGACGCAGGTGGAGTTGGAGGAGCAGCACCTGCACGCCCCGGTGCCGAGGGCGAGTGAGCGAGCGCCGGTGCCGGTGGCGGTGGACGCGGTGATCGCGCGTTGCATGGAGAAGCGGCGCGAGGAGCGCTACGCGGGAGTGGAGGGGATGCTGGAGGACTTGCGGCGCGCCGTGCGAGGCATGGGGCCGGGCCGCATCCAACAGGTGCGCGCGGTGGGGCTGTACGTGGAGGCGCGGATGGAAGGGCGGGTGGACGACCAGGTGCTGAACACGGTGGACGCGCTGCTGGAGGAGGTGCGCGCGAAGACGGACGCCCTGGGGTTGAAGGTGATGGTGGAGGGCGGCAGTTTCCTGTTGAGCGTGGCGGTGCTGCCGGACGAGCCAGATGCCGAACGGGAGGCGAGGAGGAAGGTGCTGGAGATGGCGCTCGCGCTCGCCGAGGAACCGCTGTCGGAGACGCGCGAGGGGCGGGTGACCCTGGTGCCCACGCTTCACGTGGACCTGGCGACGTTGCGTCCAGGAGCGCTGGGCAGGAAGAGCCTGGGCGGGGGACGCTTGATGCGCCTGTCGGCCTGGACGGGAGGACATCCAGGCCACGGAGTGGTGGTGACGGAGGCCGCGCTCGCGGGACTCGTAGGCGGATTCCAGACGCAACACCTCGCCGGCAAGGAGAACCTGCACCACGTCTGGAGGGATGCCCCGCTGCAGTGAACCACCGGAGCTCCGGCTTCGCGCATTGACGCTCCAGGATCGGCCGACCTACGGTCCCGCCATGCGCATCACCGTAGAGGTCTGGTTGAGCGTCGCCCTCACGAGCCTGGCGTGTGGACCCGCACACCTCCTCATCTCAGACGCTATCGCAACGTGCCCAAGGAATATTGCGCATGGATCTACGCCACTCCAGACGGACAGTACGAAATGAGTCTGGCAGCCGTGAACGCCATTCAAAAGGAGGTGGCGTGCAGGCTCCCAGACCACGTCCTGGATCACCGATACAACATGGACTCGCTGGGGTACGTCTTCGCGGTCCACAACCATCCATGGGGTAAAGAGCTGTCCTTTGACGACATTGGTTTCATTGTCGAGGAGGCCAGAATCCATGGACTGACCTTCAAGACCCAGGACAAGGAGCTCGATCTGGGAATCGCCGCATTCTATTCAACCGGAACCAGTCCGTATGCGGACCCCTGTGATGGGTTCTACCTCTATCTGCCCAGAACAGGTGTGCTGTCGAAGTGGAGCAAATCGGAGCAAGGAGCGTGGATGCAAAAACCCTATGCCCAGGTGACCTTGAGGGAAAAGGCCACTCCTCCCGGCTTTGAAATCAAGATCGAGAGGGTCACTGAATGAACATGCGCCCAGGTTCCGCCATGCTCCTATCATTCGCCTTGCTCACGGGCTGTGCCCACGGTCCCTGCAAAACCCTCGGCGCCCTGTTCGGATGTGAGTGCACGAGCAAGAGAGAGCAACCCGAGTTTCAAGACATGGGCGTCGAGCTTCCAGTCTTCAACTACGATCTCCCCTTGGATACGGATCTCGATGGGGCCACCCTCCAGGCCATTCGTATCGCCGCGGATGATTTCCTCGACGCGGATCCGAACGAAAAAGTCTGTGCTCAAAGGCAGTCCTCATACCGTTACCGGGCGATAAGGCGGGAAGACATCATCTTCGTCCGGATTGACTACAAACCCGAGAATTGTGGTCAGAAGGTGGGAATGCTCGACGCGGGAGCCACGTATGCCATCAACGCCCAGGGCAAGATGTTGCGACGGGACCGGGATGGACTCGGTCCCTGGTAATGCTCACTTGATGCCGTGGCGTCTGAGCAGGCGGTATAGATAGACGCGGTCCATGTCCGCGCCGGTGGCCGCCTGGGACACCTTGCCCTGATGCAGCCCCAGGAGCGCTCGCAGGTAGCGCCGCTCGAAGTCATCCAGCGCGAGCCGGCGCGCCTCGGCGTAGGGCACCTTGGGGTCCACCTCGAAGCGGCTGCCCTGGGGCGCCACGTCGGAGAGGGACACCGTGTCCTCGAACACCAGACAGCGCTCCAGGTAGTTGCGCAGCTCACGCACGTTGCCCGGCCACGCCGCCTGCTCCAGCTTCGAGATGAAGCCAGGCGAGCGCAGCGCCTGGGTCCGCTCCGGCTCCGCGCCCAACGCCAGGAGCGTCTGCTCCACGAGCAGTTGCAGATCCTCGGGCCGCTGGCGGATGGGCGGCAGGGGAATGCGCAGCACCGCCAGCCGGAAGAAGAGGTCCGAGCGGAAGCGTCCCGCGTTCACCTCCGCGCGCAGGTCCCGGTTGGTCGCGGCGATGATGCGCACGTCCACCGGCACGTAGGTGTTGGTGCCCACGCGGCGGATCTCCCGCGCCTCCAGCACGCGCAGGAGCTTGGGCTGCAGCTCCGCGGGCAACTCACCCATCTCGTCGAGGAAGAGCGTGCCCCCGTGGGCTTCCTCGAAGGCACCGATTCTCCGGGTGGCCGCGCCCGTGAAGGCGCCCTTCTCATGGCCGAACAGCTCGCTCTCCAGGAGATCCGCGGGAATCGCGCCGCAGTCCACGGTGAGGAAGGGCTTGTCCCGCCGGGCGCTCGCCTGGTGGATGGCCTGCGCCGCCTGGCTCTTGCCCGTGCCCGTCTCGCCCTCCAGGAGCACCGTCACGTCCCGGCCCGCCGCGCGCTCGAGCAACGCGAAGCACATGCGCATGGGCACCGACACGCCCACGAGCGAGCCAAAACGGGTGAGCTCCGACACGGGCAGCCGGTTGCTGTCCGGGCTGAAGTCGAAGCGCACCACCACCCGGCCCAGGCGCAGCAGACTGCCCCCGCGCAGGTACCCCTCGGCCACCTGCACGCCATCGAGCATGACGCCGTTGGTGCTGTCCAGGTCCTTCACCCGCGCCCCTCGCGGCCCCACGCGGATTTCACAGTGGAAGCGCGACACCGTGGGGTCATCGAGGTTGAAGTCGTTGCTCGGGTGCGAGCCGATGGAGCACGCGTCCGACACCGAGTCCCAGACCGCACCGGGAGTGGGACCTTCCACCACGGTGAGCACGAAGCGCCGCACGGCGGGCACCTCGGAGGCCTGGGGCAGATTCGTGTAGGGCCGCGTCACGCTCATGTCCTGGGCATCGAGCGGACTCCCCGGCGCTCCGGCATCCTTCTGCGAGGGAGGCGCGCCACGGGATCGGTCAGACGGGGTCATGGCCCCCAGGCTATCACGCGGCCCCCACGGCGCGACGGATGGCGCGAGGAGTCACCTCCATGGGGATGACCCCACCCACCGACGAACGCTTCTACATCGAGCTGCTCAAACTGCTGCTGCACGTGGCCTGGAGCGATGACGAGCTCAACCCTCGCGACGCCCAGGTGCACTTCGCCGAGGAGGAGATGCTCGGCCAGCTGCGCGAGATGATGGGGATGCCGCCCGCCTGAGCGCTACGTGCCGAGCAGGTCGGCCCAGAAGGCCGCGAGCCGCCCGACCTCGCGGGGGCTCGCCACGCGATCCAGCTCGGCGTGGGTGATGAGGGGTGAGAGCAGCAGACGGACGCGGGTCCTGGGTTCGAGCGTCCTCGCGAGGCGCACGGACTCGATGGCCGGGATGACGGTGTCGTCCGTGCCATGCAGCAGGAAGACGGGGCCGGACGGCGGAGGGGCGCCCTCGGGAGAGAGTGCCCGCGCACCGGCGAAGTCCTTCACGTGCGGCAGCAGCAGCGGCCCGAGTGTGGCGACATCCCGCGCGTTCACGTACCCGAGCAGGGTGCCCGCGGGCTCGGGCAGGCGCGAGCGCAGACGCCGGGCCTCGGCGAAGGCCGCCTCCGCCCGCTTCGCGTCGTGCAGGGTGAGGTGCGAGGCGCGCAGGAAGGTGAGGATGCCCTCGCGCAGCGGCTCCACCTGCTCCGGTGGCACGAGCTGTCCGGCCAGGTTGAGCAGGAGGATGACGACGCCGTAGTCATGGGGCCGGCGTGGCTGGCCATCCGCCTGGACCCCCGTGCACAGGAAGGCGAGCACGCGCGAGAGGTCCCCATGGCCTCCGAGCGAGAAGGTGAAGGCGACCTTGTCCGCGAGCGAGGGACGGCCCGCGGCCACGAGCGACAAGCCTCCCGCGAAGCTGATGCCCATGAGCCCCACCCGGCCATCCGGGGCGAGCTCGGGCCGCGACGAGGCCCAGAGCGCGGCGTCCTCGATCATGTCCGGCTCGCGGGGGGTGAGCTGGTAGCGCAGCAGGTCCGGCAATTCGAGCGTGAGGACGGTGAGTCCACCGGCCGCCAGATCCCGGGCGAGCCGGCCCAGGCGCGGCTCGTCGAGCCCCTCCGCGTGGACGCCGGGGACGAGGAGGGCCGTGCGTCCATGGGGGTGGGCGGGCCGATAGAGGCGGGCGCGCAGGGGCCCATGACGCGAGGGGACCAGGGCCGCCTCCTCGGTGACGAGCCCGGTGCCCCAGCGGGCGAGTCGTCCGGCGAAGCCCTCCTGGAAGCCGGCGACGCGCGCCACGAGCGACAGGCCCCGGAGAAAGGACGTACCGGCGAGCACGCCAGCGAGCAGCAAGGCCCCGAGGAGCCCGAGTACCACCGCGCGGGAGCGAGTACGCATGAGCCCATTCAAACAGCGCGGACATGCGAAGGGCCAGATCCGCCGGGACGCGCGCGCCCCACGAATCTGGCCCTGGAGGAGCCTCGGCTGGCCGGAGACTCAGCCGGAGATGATCCGCTGCAGTTCCTCCTTGTCCTTGGAGAAGGAGAAGGAGGAGTTGAGCTGGTAGCCGTTCTGGCGGTCCAGCACGCGCGACCACAGCATCCGCACCGCGTTGAGCCGGTCCGCGGAGAACGCGAACTGGGGAAGCAGTTGCTGCACCTGGCCGACGAGGAAGTAGTTGCCGCGCGCGGACTCCTCGAGGATCCGCATCTTGTTGGCGGCGAAGGACTCACGCGCCACGGCATCGAGGATCCGCCGCAACTGACCGTCCGCGATGGGCGAGTACGCCGGGGGCGGCGGGGGCAGGGGCGCGGGCGGAGGCCTCGGAGGGTTGTAGCCGCGCGCGTCGGGAGCGGAGGAAATCAACTGCCGCAGATCGCGCAGTTCCTGGTACGCCGCGTTCAGCTTGCCCCGATCCTCGCCACGGCGGCTGCGCTCGAAGGCCTCGCCCAGCAGCGACTCCACCCGAGCCAGACGCCGCTCCAGGTCCTCGCGCTCGACCACCACGGGCGTGCCGCGCGAGCCCCGGCGGAAGTCATCATCGGAGTCACGGCCCCCGCGGAAGCCCGTGGAACCCGGAGGCGCGGCACCCGTGGCCTCGCCCGAGGGCGGAGCCAGGGCCGGAGCGGTCTGGGCGGAGGCGGAGAGGGCGGCGAGCAGGGCCAGGGCAACGAGCAGCGGTTTCATGAGGTCTTCTCTCGGGAAGGATGCGTCTTGTCGCATCCACACACCCAGACGTGGATCTGGCGTGCGCATTCAAACATTCCGGCCCCGCCGGACGCACGTAGACTGCCCGGGAATGAGCGCCCGCCCCTGGACGTCCAGGCAACCCCCGCGCGTGCGCTGGGTGCTGCCCCCCTTGATGCTGCTCGTGGTGGCCCTGGGCCTGGGCTCGCGCTCCGCCCTGGCGGCGCCCCTGCCCCGAGTCCTCACCGCCTACGCGGGGGACACCCTGTGGGCCAGCCTCGTCTACCTGGGCCTCGTGTTCCTCATGCCCCGCGTGCCCGTGCACCTCGCCGCGGCGGGGGCCCTCGGCCTGTCCTTCCTCGTCGAGTTCAGCCAGTTGTGGCATCCCCCCTGGCTCGATGCCCTTCGCGCCTCGCGCCTGGGCGCGCTCGTCCTGGGCCGGGGATTCCTCGCCTCCGACCTGCTCTGCTACGCGGTGGGCGTCGCCCTTGCCGCCACCGTGGACACGCGCTTGCCTCGCCGCGAACCCCGGAACTCCCGTTCTTGAGCGCACGCCAGGCCTGGCGGGTGAGCATCCAGGCAGGCGTGAGAAGAAGCGCGCCCCACTTGCGCGAGGGCCCGCGCCCACCAGGGAACAGATGCGGCCGAGGGAGTGTTTTCCGTACGATCGCGCCTCTGCGTCGGATGTCGTGAAAAGGAGGTCAGGAGATTTCCTGCCTCGACTTCACGGTGAGCGGGGTATAGGTCCGATCTGCGCTCAGGTGAGCGGACAGTTAGGCGATGGACGCCCTGCTGTACAGGAAAGCATCAAGGCAATGGCATCTGGCACCGTGAAGTGGTTCAACGACGCGAAGGGCTTTGGATTCATCGCGCAGGATGGCGGCGAGGACGTGTTCTGCCACCATACTGCCATCAATATGGACGGTTTCCGCACGCTGCAGGAGGGTCAGCGGGTGACCTTCGATGTGACGCGTGGCCCCAAGGGCCTTCAGGCCTCGAACGTGCGCGCGGAGTAGCTGTACCCGCGACCCACGCACCTTATGTTTGAGTGAAGAGGCCCGGCCTCCTATGAGGCCCGGGCCTCTTTTTTCCTCTATCCGCGGAGCAACCATGCAGGGAAGGTCGACAAAGCGACAGAAGGAAATGGCTCGCCAGCAGAAGCAGCGCGACAAGGAGAGCCGGAAGGAAGAGCGCCAGCGCGACAAGGAGGCCCGACCCGTCCGGCAGCCCGGTGACGAGGATCCCGATATCGCCGGCATCGTCCCCGGACCCCAGCCCCTCCCCGAGGGCTTTTGACGCGCTCCCGTGTGCGCGTTGAAATCCCGGCCAGGCGTCATCCGGGGCAGGGCCACCACCGGTCGGCCTGCCCTGGGTGAAGTGCGGAGCGGAGCCAGCGCCCCGGAGCGCGTTCAGTCCGGGCTGGGATGGCGCCGCTGGAACTCCCCCCGTAGGTGATGCAGATAGTCCCGAGCCTCGGGAGCACCCTCCTCCGGTGCCCAGGGCGCGAAGGACTTGTCGTTGGCCGGTGAGTACGGCCCGTTTTTCGCCTCGAAGAGCACCGTGTCTGGCACGAGCGCCACGAGGCCATGGAAGGGACCCGGACCCAGGTCCACGCCAAAGCGTTCGCCGCCCGCTTCCAGCCGGACACAGTCGCGCACGCGCCCATCCTCCTCGAAGATGAAGAAGGCCACGGCACCACGCAGCACCACCCAGGACTCGGAGCGGGGCGGCTCCAGGTGCCGATGGGGCCGCACGTAGCTGTCCGGCTGGACGACGTTGAGCATCCGCTGCAACCCCTCGGCGTCGTGCTTGTGCAGGGGAAGGATGATGCGCTGGCGAGGACTGGCCCGAGAGGCCTCCGCGGCCTCGTCCACCTGGGAGCGAGAGAGGATGACGAGTGTCCCTTCGGGAGCATCCAGGGCGCGGCGGAACGAGGAGGTCATGACGCTCAGCGGACCACGACTGGCGCGGGCTGGCCAGTCCCGAGAGGCATTGGAATTCACCGCGGCGGCAATCCCTCTCTCCAAGCCGCCCACGAACGCCCGAGTGCCAGGCCGCCAGGCCCCCTCGTACAAGCCCGCGCTAGAGGGAGAGGCCGAGGCCCCCCGCCCCTTCCGCCTCCTCCAACGGAGCAGGCAGGCGCTTCTTGTGGAACCAGTGGTCATCTGACGCGGTGCGCACCAAATCAGACATGTCACCCAGTGAGCGGAAGGCTCCCCTGGAGGTGGGGCGTCACCGCGGAGCCTGCTCCTGGCGACAGGATCGTTCTTGTCTCGGGAAAGGAGCCGGTGCGGCCATGAGCACGATTTTGCTTGTCGATGACGAAGCCGAGTTCCTCGATCTCTACACCGAGGTCCTGGAGTTGATGGACCACCGGGTATTACGAGCCCACGATGGCCACGAGGCGCTGGAACTCGCGCACGTGCGCAGGCCTGATCTGGTCGTGACGGACTGGCAGATGCCGCGCATGGGTGGCGTGGAGCTGTGCCAACAGCTCATCCAGGACGAGGATCTGAGCGGCATTCCCATCATCATGCACAGCGCCGAGCGGGACCCTCACGCCCCGGGCGTCACCGTGTTCCTCTCCAAATGTTCGGCGCTCTCCCGGTTCGAGGAGGTCGTCAATCAGGCCCTCACGGACTCGAGTGAAAATCCACAGGGTCCTCCCTCGGGCCCCTCCGTGAATGAGCTGTCCGCCACCTCCCGGGACACCCTGTGGAAGCAGGATCGCTCCTGCACGCTGATCCACTGAACGCTCCGCTTCCCCCCGCCTCCTCCCCCACCAGGCGAGCAGCCCGGGTCCCCTGCCGCTCCGCACCGCGTGTGTAGCTTCACTCCCACACCACAACACCTCTCGGAGGGGTTCATCATGATCGCACCGGTTCTCACCACCAGCGCTTACGTTCTTCACAACCTCGGTCTCGCCGCCGGATTTGGAGGCTCGTTGTTCGGACAAGCGGCGCTCAATCCGTCCGTCAAGCTCATCGCCAACAAGCAGGAGCGAGCCAAGCTCGTCAACGCCGCCTGGAACGGCTACAACATCATCAACCTGGTGGGCCTGGGCACCACCGCCGTCACCTGGCTCATCGGCCGCTCGCGCATCAACGGCCGCGCCATCTCCGCCAACGCGCACAAGCTCGTCATCGCCAAGGACATCCTGGTGGGCGCCACGCTCGTGAGCGGCCTCATCAACGTGTTCACCGGCGGCTTCCTCGCCAAGCGCGCCATGAAGGACGGCGTCCCCATGGACTCGGGCTTCAAGGCCTCGCCCGAGGCACCCCAGGACGTCAAGCGCGCCACCTCGCTCGTCAATGGCATGGGCCTCTTCAGCATCATCTCCATGGCGGGCCTCATTGGCGTGTCCACGTGGCTGGACAACACCGCCCAGCGCAGCATCCGGTGGAACGTCCTCGCCCGCTTCCTGCCGTGATCCACTCCCAGGTAGGGGTCGCACCCGCCTGAACCCGGGCCTCCCTTCGCGTCCGTTGCGAAGGGGGGCCTTCCGATTTTCCGGCTCCTCCAGTCACGGGTGCGACGGGGGAACACCTCCCCATCGCCCCCGGCGATGCACACTCTGTAGGCGCGATCATCAGGGAGGGACACCATGGGCGGAAGCGGACGGGGGTGGGGGCTGGTGGGAGTGTGGGCGCTCCTCATGGCCGGATGCGGGCCCGCGGAGAAAGTGGAACCCCAGGACGTCCTCCCCGAGCCACCCGAGGCCACGACGCCCGCGCCCTCGAATCCCTCGGATGGACCGAACCAACCCCTTCCGGATGTCATCACCGTGACGCCCGTGCGCCCGGATGAAAAGGGCACCCCGCCGAGGCCCCTGGCCCCGCTCTTCCAGCCGGGCTTTCACGAGGGCCTGCGCTGGTCCCAGAGCACCAGCGCAGTGACCTACCGCCTGCGTGTGCCGATAGGCCGCGCGGGGACGCGCCTCCGGCTCGCCTTCCGCTCGGGTGACGGCGGAATGACCCTCAGCAAGGCGACGGTGGCGATGGCCGGAGCCAATGGCTCGCTCGCCTCCACTCCGGTGACGGTGACGTTCTCCGGCTCGCAGGGCTTCTCCGCGGGGGCGCGCCAGCGCGTGGAATCCGATCCCATCCCCTTCACCGTGGGCTTCCGGGATGAGCTCGCCGTGTCCTTCGAGGTGCAGGGCGCGCTGGCGGTGAGCGCCATCGAGACCCTACCCGGCAGCTACGTGCGCGCGGGCTCGTACGCGAGCACCTCGGGCGCGCTGGGCGGTACGGCCTGGGCGAAGGGCATCGGCCTGGCCACGATCGACGTCGAGGGCCCTCCGGCGCGTGCCTTCGTCGCGATTGGCGACAGCATCACCGAGGGCTACATCACCGACCACGACGACACGCGCAAGGCCTGGCCCTCCGTGGCCGAGGCCCAGCTCGGCGTGCCCATCGTCAACGCGGGAGTCTCCGGCCAGGGCTTCTATGACGAATTGCAGAACCTGGATCAGGAAGTGCTTTCACTCAAGGGCGTCACGGATTGCCTCATCCTGCTGGGCACCAATGACTTGTCTTCCCTGGACCTCGAGGGGCTGAAGGCTCGCATGAGCCTGCTCGTGTCGCGGCTCCAGCCCCTGTGCCGTCCGTGGGTGAGCACCCTCTTGCCCAAGGAGAAGACGAACCACGGGGACTACGAGGTCGTGAAGCGCGACCGGCTGGCGTTCAATGCCTGGGTGCGCGCCACCTATGCCGCCAACCTCATCGACATGGAGGCGGTGACGCGCCAGCCCGGCAACGTGCACCTGTTCATCGATGGGCTGGAAGTGGATGGCATCCATCCGAGCGCCCGTGGCCACCAGGTGATGGCCGCCGAGGTCGTGCGCGTGTTGCGCGGCGCGGGCGTGCGGGCCGAGTCGGGCGTGCAACCCCTGCCCGCTCCCGAGGCGGAGCCCGATACCAGCGCCGAAGCCGAGACTCAGCCCTGACGAGGCCCCCATCGGACTCCGCCCGCTCGCGCTGCGACCCATCGCGAGTCGCATTACCCCAGGCACGGGTCAGTCACCCGCGAAGCGGACTCCGGCCGCCTTCGCCTCGGCCACGAGTGCATCCACCTTCTGGAGATAGGCGTCCATGTCCGCCTTGCGCTCCAGTCCACCCGAGGACATGTAGCGCACGGTGCCGAAGATTTCCCGCTGGCCCCAGGGCCGGTCGTGCAGACCAAACACCCAGCCCACGTTGGCGAAGGAATTCGCGTCGCGCCCATCCAGGAAGTACGTGTTGTTGAGCGTCAAGGCCGTGCGGTAGCCGTGCTCCGGGGTGCTGCTCCACTCCAGGATCTTCTTGCCCCAGTACATGCGCATGGCGTTGTGCATGTAGCCCGTGTAGCGCATCTCCCGCATGGCGGCGTTCCAGTAGGGGTCGTGCGTCCGCGCCGCCTCGAGCTGGGCATGGGAGTACTGGTGGTGCCGCTCATCCCCACGGTGCTCGTGCAACGTGTCACGGGCCCACCGGGGCAGGCAGGAGTAGTCGTCGTAGTGGGGCGTGTACTCGCAGAAGTTCTGCGCCAGCTCGCGCCGGACGATGAGTTCCTCGAGGAAGCTCTCGCGCTGGGGGTCCGCCGCCCGGGCCGCCCGCGCGGCGAGCGCCACCTTCACCGGGCTCACCTGTCCGAAGTGCAGGTACTTGCTCATGTGCGAGACATGGTCCGTCTCGGGATGAGGCCGACTCTCCTTGTATTCGGGCAGATGCCGGGAGAGGAAGACGCGCAGGATCTGGTTCGCCCGGCTCGTGCCGCCCTGGAAACGGTGGTGGACCGGAGGCACGCCGCGCTCCAGCTTCATCCGGCCGAGCAACGCGTCGAGGTCATCCAGCGAAACGCCTTTCACCTCCAGGTGCGAGGCGTTCGTCTTGAGTGGCGTGGGTGAGAGGGGCGTCAGGTATGCGTTCCACAGACGGTGGATCTTCGGCCGCAAGGTGCGAGCGGCGTACTCGGCCTTGCCCGAGACCGCGTCCACGGGCACCACCACGTCTCCCTCCACCTGGAACACGGGACAGCGGGCCTCGGCGGCGAGCGTCTGGCGCCACTGTTTCTGGTGGCGCAGGTAGCCCCGATCGCACACCACGAGCGCCGCGCGCCGCGCGAGCTTGAGCGCCACGGCCTCTGGACTGCCGCGCTGGACGACGAAGGGAATCTTCCTTCGCGCGAGGGCCTGGGCGGTATCCCGCAATCCCTCCAACAGGAAGCGGTAGTGACGCACGTTGGCGCCCGGATAGTCATCCATGAGCCCGAAGCCCACGAGCAGCGGCAGCTTCGCCGCGTTGGCCCGCTGCACGGCGTACTCCAGCGCTGGGTTGTGCTCGGCCCGAGCGCTCTGCTGCATCCAATAGAGGACGTAGTCGCCGCCCCTGGCCTCCCGGGTACCGAGCTGCTGGATGCGGCTGTCCTCGATGCGCCTGTTCGCCATGAACCGTCTCCATCCAAGAATCCCGACGCCGGATTAGACTCGGGCCCCATGGCTCGCCGCAAACAGGCTCCCCCGTCCACCGATGAGACCACCCTGCGCGTGCGCAACCTGATCGCACTGGACGCCGCGCACCTCATGCGCCGCCTCGAGGCACGACGCGGCGAGATGTTCATCCTCTTCTCGCGCCTGCGCAGCCGCGCCCCCATGCTCGAGACGCTCGCCACGCGCTACACCAGCGCCACCTTCCACGAGCTCATGCACCTGCCCGCGCGCGAGCAGTCCGTCGTGGACTACTTCTACGAGTGTCTGGACACGATGCGCTGGTACTTCACCTATACCGAGGACATGCCCAGCACCGCCCAGCAGACCTTCAGCACCCTGCACCGGCGGCTGGAGGAGGCCCACCGCAAGCTCGTGGCCATCCTCGGGCTTCCCGTCTCCCCCGATGGCGTCACCGTGGTGGAGGGCGAGGTGCTGCGCCGCGCCGACACACCCGAGCCCGAGGCCCCGAGCAAGCCGCGCCGCGCCATCAAGTCCCTTCCCTGAGGGGCGAGCGGGCAGGCGTCCATGGCTCGCGAAACGCTCCGGCCGGTTCCTGGGTCGCCCGGGGGTTTGCGTCTAGACTTCGCCCCGCATGTTCGATGCTTCTCGTGCCCGGCGGTGGACGGGCTTCCTCCTCGTGCCGCTGCTCGGAGTGCTCACGTGGGGGCTGGCTCGGCCCCTGCCCGAGCCCAGTTCCCATCGCCGCCCCCGTGCCAAGCGGACCGCCCGGACTCCCGCTCCCAAGGCCCCGCCCGCCCTGCTCGCCCGGGCGCCCACCCCCAAGGCACCTCCTCCCCCGGCGCCCATCCGACGCACCCGGCCAGCGCCCTCGCCCCGCGCGCTGCGGTTGCACCAGCTCGGCGAGAAGCTCGGCACCCTCGCTCCCGCGATGGAGAACCCCTGTGTTCTCCCCTCGGAGGAGCGCTGCGCCCGCACCGCGCTCGGGCCCTTCTTCGACTCGCTCGACGCCCTCACCTCCGCGACGGCCACCACCCCCACCGTCATCTCCGCGTTCGGCAACTCGCTGATCGCCGGGGATCGCATCGTCGACGTGGTGCGCGAGGAGCTGGGCGGCGCCTTCGGTGACGCGGGCCGGGGCGTGCTGCTGGTGGATCGGCTCGCTCCCTATGGGCCGCGCGCGCGCGCGGGCTTCGCGCAAGGCGAGTGGGAGCCGCGCACCCTGGGGGAGATGCAACTCGCGCCCCTGCCCTTCGGCATCAGCGGCGTGTACCACCAGTCCGTCAGCGCCAGGGCCCGCAGCCGCTTCACCCTGGAGGGAGAGCCCCGGGGCACCCTCTGGTGGCTCGACGCGCCCGAGGGCGGCCAGTTGTCCGTCCATTCCCAGGGACAGGTCCTCGCCACCACCGAGCCCCAGGGCGACGGCCAGGCTCGGACCCTCGCCTTCGACATCCCCGCGGGCGCGCGCGCCCTGGACGTGGTGGCCGATGGCAAGGGCGCCGTGGTGCTCGGCGTGGTGTTGCAGCGACCACGTCCCGGCATCGTGCTGGACACCCTGGGCGTGCCTTCCTCCGATGCCAGTCTCTTCCTGCGCTCGAACGAGGACATCTTCCGCGCCCAGCTCGCGGAGCGCTCGCCCCGGCTGATGCTCTTCATCCTCGGCGGCAACGAGGCCAAGCGCCTGGAGTGGGGCCGCTCCAACCTGGAGGAGGTGGAGGAAGGACTGCGCGACTTCGTGCGCCGCGCGCGCGCCGCCGCGCCCGGCGCCGCGTGTCTGGTGGTCGGCCCCATCGACGCGGTGCGCGGAGGCACCGGGCCCCAGCGGCTCGTGCGGCGGCCCTACCTCGACGAGGTCATCACCGTGGAGCGCAAAATCGCCCTGGCCGAGGGCTGTGCCTTCTTCGACATCTTCTCCGCCATGGGAGGTGAGGGCTCGCTCGCGCGATTCGTCGAGGCCGGACTCGTCCATGACGACCTCGTCCATCCGCGGGGCCAGGGGTTGGATCTGCTCGGACAGCTCATCACCGACGCGCTCCTGAGCGCCTGGGTGGACTCGGGAGGGGCCTCGCCCCGGGCGGCGCTCACCCCGACGACCGAGGCCGTGCCATGAAGGCGCTGCTGCTCTCCGCGCTGCTGCTGGGGGGCACGCCGGTCGGCCCGGCCGCCGTCCTCCCCGAGCCCCTTCCCATCCCCATTCCCATCGAGGCGCCGTCCCTGCCCGAGGACATCCAGCGCGCGTTGGATGGGCTCGTGCGGGCCGAGCTCGCCCGGAGCTCCCACGCAGGGCTCTCGGTGGGGGTGATGCACGGGGCCCAGCGCTGGGTCCGAGGCTATGGGCTGAGGGATATGGCCCGCCGCAAGCCCGCCACGCCCCGCACGACGTACCGCATGGCGTCCATCACCAAGTCCTTCACCGCGGTGGCCGTGCTCCAGCTCGCGCAGGAGGGGCGCTTGAGCCTGGACGCGGACGTGCACACGCTCGTGCCCGCCTTCCCCGCGCGGCCCTGGCCCGTCACCGTGCGCCAGCTGCTCGGGCACCTGGGCGGCGTGCCTCACTACGACGGGCCCGAGGCCGCGGAGAACGTGCGCCGCCTGGACACCGCGGGCGCGATCGCCCTCTTCGCCCACAAGCCGCTCGTGGCCGAGCCCGGCACGAAGTTCGTCTACAGCACCTGGGGCTACAACCTGCTGGGCGCCGCCGTGGAGACCGCCTCGGGCCAGGGCTTTGGCGACTACCTGCGCACGCACATCTTCGAGCCCACGGGGATGAGCACCGCCGCCCTGGACGACTACCGCACGCGCGACGCGCAACAGGCCGTGGGCTACCGCTCGTCTCAGGGACGGCTCGCCCCCTCGCACTACCTCGACGTCTCCAGCCGCTTCGGCGGCGGAGGCGCGCGCGCCTCCGTGGAGGATCTGCTCGCCTTCGGGCAGGCCATGCTCCACGACCGTCTGGTCACCGGAGACACCGCGCGGATGATGTGGACGCCCATGCGCAGCCGGGAGGGAATGCTCACCGACTACGGCATGGGCTTCGCCACCTACCCACTGCGCGGCCACTACGTCGTGGCCCATGCCGGAGGCCAGCCCGAGACGACCACCCTGCTCCTCATGCTGCCCGCCGAGGACATCGTCCTCGCGCTGGCCACCAACCTGGAGGGGGACGCCAAGCGCCTGCGGCGCCTGTCCAATCGCATCATCGAGACGCTGCGCGAGGATGGCCACGTGCGCCGGGACGCCGCGTTCTCGGATCCCGTGGACGCCGTGGTGCACGAGGGCATCGCCCGGCTCTTCACCTACGGGCTCGCCTACCATGCCGGGTCCGGGGACGTCCCCGAACCGGGAGACCTGCCCGAGGCCTTCGCCCAGGTGTCCGAGCTGCTCGATCGCGCCCGCATCGCCCCGGAGCTTCCGGCCACCATCGAGCGCGTGCGCACCGCCCACCAGCCCCGCGCGGGCTCGCTGTTCATCCGCGTGGGGATGGAGATGGCACGCACGCTCGAGCGCGTGCATGGCCGGGACAAACTCGGTGAATACCCCCGGCGCGGCCCGCTCGCCTTCTTCACGGACTACCTCGCCGCGTGCGAGCAGGAGAACCGCCCCGCCCCGCTGTGCTTCGGAGAGGCCCCGCGCCAGGACGCGCGGCGCTTCAACGAGAGCTGGCGGCGTGCCCAGGTGTCAGGACTCGTGCGCACCCGGTTGAATGAAGCGACACGCCCCGAATCCCTCTGGCCCGCGATGGAGGCCGCGAGCACGCGCGTGTTCCCGCACCCGGACTACGTGGAGGAAATGCTGCGCGTGGCGTCATACCAGGCCTGGCTCGGCCGGCCCGAGGAGCAGCGGCGCTGGCTCGAGCGCGCCGTGGCCCTGCACCCCCGCTCGGAGGAGGCGCGCCTCGCACTCGCCCGGGCGCGCGCTTCCTCAGGACAAGTGTCGGGCAGATCCTCCCCCCTCCCGCGCGATGAGGGCCCCGTACCCGACAACGCCGGGCTCCTCCGCCGCCAACGCCCGGCGGCCGAATCGCCATGAAACCCCGTTCTCTTGATCGTGCCGGAGCACGCGGCTTCCATGCGTTTCCGTCTTCTCCTGACACGCGCGCAGTCCGTCCAGGATCACGACAAGTTAACCACTACCTGATATTCATGGGTCCGCCGCGCGAGAGGGTGCATCCCCGCGGGCGCCTGGATGGGAGTGCCGGATTCGTAGGGGAGAGAGTCAGCTCGTGACGCAGCAGGTGGGCAAGTACCAGTTGGTTCGCAAGCTCGCCACCGGTGGCATGGCCGAGGTGTTCCTCGCCAAGGCCGCGGGACCCATGGGCTTCGAGAAGACCCTGGTCCTCAAGCGCATCCTGCCCCACCTGGCCGAGGAGCCCACCTTCGTTCAGATGTTCCTGTCCGAGGCCAAGCTCGCCGCCCGTCTGACGCATCCGCACATCGTGCAGATCTTCGACTTCGGCGAGTCCGAGGGCGCCTACTTCCTGGCCATGGAGTACATCGACGGGCCCAGCCTGCGCACCCTCATCAAACGCGCGCAGACCCAGGGGCTGTCCCTGCCGCCCACCTTGTGCGCGCGGCTCGTCTCCCATTCATGCGAGGGGTTGGCCTTCGCCCACGACTTCGCGGACCCCGACACGGGCGAGCGCGAGGGCCTCATCCACCGCGACATCAGCCCCGACAACATCCTGCTGTCCCGGCAGGGCGCGGTGAAGGTCGTGGACTTCGGCATCGCCAAGGCCGCGAGTCAGGGCCACAGGACCCAGAGCGGCGTCATCAAGGGCAAGCTCGCGTACATGCCCCCGGAACAACTCCGGGCCCGGGAGATGGATCGCCGCGTGGACGTGTACGCGCTCGGCGTGGTGCTCTACGAATTGCTCACGGGCCAGCGGCCGTACAGCTCGGACTCGGACGCCGGGCTGATGCAGGCCATCCTCTTCGAGTCGCCCGTCCCCGCGGTCAGCATCCGCCCGGATCTCCCCGAATCGCTGTTGCACATCCTGGACAAGGCGCTCGCCAAGGACGTCTCGCAACGCTACCCGGACTGCCACGCCTTCCAGGCGGAGCTCGAGGAGTACATCGTCTCGGTCGGCAAGCCCGTGACGACGCAGTGGGTGGCGCAGTTCATCAACCAGGCCACGTCGAACACGGAGCTGCCCGCGCTCCGCGGCCAGGGCGCGCCGAACACGGAGTTCCCCGAGCTGCGGACCACCCCCCTGCCGACGGTCGCGACGATCTCGACGCCGCCTCCCGTCGAACCTCCCTTCCTCACCAAGAAGCGCAGCGCCTCCTCGACCACGAACGAGGTGCTGACGGCGAATCTGCGCGGCGCCGTTCCCCCCAAGGGAGAGGAGCCCAAGACCCTCGTCACGCCTCCGTTCCACGTGTCCGCGCCCCGAGCGTCCTCCGCGCCGACCACGCCGCTGCGGCCCACGCCGCCCCCCCGGCCCAGCACGCCCGCGGCATCCGTTCCGACCGCCCAGATGCGGCTCACGCCCCCGCCCGTCGCGCCCGAGCCTCCGCCGCCCGCCCTTCAAACCGCCCAGATGCGGGTCACGCCCCCGCCTCGTCCGCTCTCTCCCAAACCGACGCCGGCCCCATTCACGCCGATGAGGGCCATTCCTCCCGCCCCGTCGCCATCCACCCATGGCGTGGACCCCGAGGAGCAGCGACCGACCGTGAGCATGCCCACGGTCCCACCCGCGACGCCCAGCCCCTCCGCGAGTGCGCCCGTCGTGCGGCGCCCCGTCATGTCGGCGGCGAAGCCCCGGCCTACGAAGCGGTGGCCCTCGCTGCTGGGACTCGCACTGCTCCTGATGAGTGGCGGGGCGGTGTATTGGAAGCTGAACTCCCAGCCGGAGGTTCCGGCGCTTCCCCGCGGCAAGGCCGGGAGTCCTCCCGCGATGGCGGTGGCGAAGAAAGCCACCGTGCCAGCCCCAGTCCCCTCCGCCCCAATCCCCGATACGGCCGCGCCGTCTCCCGACGCGGGTCAATCGGCGCGGCCTGAGGAGGCCGCACGGGAGACGGCCCTCGCGCCAACCCCGGACGCGGAGAAGAAAGGTGAGCAGGACGCGGGAACCGAGGTCACCGCTGCCCCTTCTATCGAGACACCCGAGTCCGAACCGGTGGAGGAGAAGCCCTCCTCACCGCAGCAACAACAAACGCCCGGAAAACCCAAGCGCACCGCGCCCAAGTACGTCACCGCGCCCAAGTACGTCCTCAAGGGCATGCTGGAGTTGCGCATCCGGCCCTACGCCACCATCTTCGTGGATGGGCGGAAGCTGGGAAACACCCCCATGCCGCCCCAGGAGTTGCCCGTGGGGCGCCACATGGTGAAGCTCGTCAACACGGATCTTTCCAAGACCTTGACGCGCGAGATCGACATCAAGGCCGGCCAGACCTACCAACTCAAGGAGAACCTGTTCGAGGAGTGAATGGGAGTCTCGCCCCGGCGAACAGGGTCGGAGGTAGAGGGAACGGTGCACGACGGGCGGGACGCCTCAGTCGATGTCCCGAGTTACCGCCTCCAACCCGGCGACCGTCGTCGATTCACGGACCCGCTCACCCAATTGGAACAGTTCCCTTGCAAGGCGAGCAGATGCCGCATGAGTCGCTCACAGGGCAGGGCCACGGACACCTGACACCCTTTCCCGCTGAACCTCGCGCCGCATGTCCTCGAAGTAGTCCGCGATCTTGGGCGCGACTCTTACGGGCAACTTCACCTCGGGCATGACCAGGAAGGCCGACCTGAACGCACTGGCCCCCCTGAGCGAAATCCCCCATCTCGCAGCAGGAGGATCCCTTCGTACAGAGACAGCGCTACCTCATCCGCCGGCTTTCGCGACAGGCTCCTCGCGACCTTGATTCGGCGGAGTGAGCCGACCGCTGTTCCACTTCCGCGACCAGTCCTCGGCGGAGAGCGAGGCCTGCTCCAGTTCCGAGTGGACCACGGCCTCGCGAACCCGCTGACCCAGGCGGAAGAGCTCCTTCGCCGCAGAGCCCTTCCTCTCGGCCTCCATTTCCTGCATCTGGGTCTGGAGTTGCAGCAGCCGCATCATGAGCCGTTCGCACGCATCCGCCACCGCCGCCCGGCAGCCGAACAGGTTCGCGGGTTCCGCGGAGGGCGACTCGTCCACTTCCGGCTCGGCGGGGGCCTCGGGCAGGGGAAGCTCCGAATCCTCCCCCACGGCCTCCCACATGTCCTCGGGCGCGGAGGCTTTCGCCTGCGTCCAGGCCTCGTTGGTGGGAAACACGGACAACTGGGTGGCGATCCGATCGATGCCCTGGCTGATGAGCACCCGCTCGGCATGCTGGGACGCCTGCCCCATCTGGATCGTCAAGGACGACAAGGCGTTGGCCACCGAGCGTCGCAGGTCGCCGCGCCTGCACAGCATCCGTTCCATCGACTCCAGACGCCACAGCTGCTGAGCCCTCAGGTTCCTGCCCGTGACCTGGATGGGCGAGCTCGAGCACTCCACGTCGGAGGAGGCCAACTTGGAGCCGTCCGGTTGCGCCGGCTCTCGAGCCAAGCGCCGGGCTTCCTCGAAATGCGCTTTCAACGCGGGCGCAACGACCCGCTCGGGCAGCTTCGCATCAGGCTGGAGCAGCAACGCCATCTGGAAGGCATCTCCCGAATCCTGCGTCCTGTTCATGTCGAACAGGATGACCCCCTCGTGGAGGAACAGGGTCACCAGTTCGTACGTCCCCAGACGGTTCTGCCGCGTGAGTTGGATTTGAGCGAGAGCATGCTCGTATTCGAGCTTCCCGTGGAGTCGGTGGATCTCACCCATCGCGGACCTGAAGTCGACGGGCGCGGGCTCCTGCGCGTGCGCGGAGAAGGACGGCATCCAGGCGAGGAGGACGAGGGCGCAGAGGACTCTCAGGCGGAGCATGGCACGCACGGGGTGACTCATCTTCGGAGCGGGGGAGTGCTTCACCTGGAGTAGAAAACCAAATCCTCACCGGGGGCAAAGAGTCATTCACCTGACGACACATCTTTTCGTGTCAGGCCCGCTTGCTCTTCAAGCCTGTTCCTTCCTACCTGGAAGAACAGACATTTCAGACGCCACCTGATATTCAGGGTCTTGGCCCTCTTTGAGTGAGGTCAGGTCGTGACGGAGCAGTTGGGCAAGTACCAGTTGGTTCGCAAGCTCGCCACCGGAGGCATGGCCGAGGTGTTCCTCGCCAAGGCCGCCGGCCCCATGGGCTTCGAGAAGACCCTGGTCCTCAAGCGCATCCTGCCCCACCTGGCCGAGGAGCCCACCTTCGTGGACATGTTCCTCGCCGAGGCCAAGCTCGCCGCCCGCCTGACGCACTCGCACATCGCGCAGATCTTCGACTTCGGCGAGTCCGAGGGCGCCTACTTCCTGGCCATGGAGTACATCGACGGGCCCAGCCTGCGCACCCTCATCAAACGCGCCGCC